>VOFK01001714.1_pt1 | contig 18695 bp, 25 predicted proteins | sample 5384121 | NCBI WGS metagenome assembly VOFK01 (sample SAMN12384730, study PRJNA508395) | human gut metagenome | isolation source: healthy gut J | host: Homo sapiens
GAATATCGTAATGCATAATGTTGCTAAGAGCCATCCTTCCTATATTATAGCAGATATTTTCCAAGTTATAAGGGATTGATTATCGGTTCGCCGACTTATAGCAATCAGATTTTCCTGGAGGTAGAATCATTACTTTCAAAGATCTGGTGCGTGAGTGTGCGAAAGGACGTTATCTGCTATTTCGGTTCTTTCACATGGGCAGGTAGCTGCGGTGAAAGCGTATGGCGGAATTTCTTAGCGAGAAAGAGCAAGATTCGAACTGGTGGGCGATCCGGTAGAGATGAAGCACGATGAAAGACATTACCTATACCCAGTGCGAGAATTTAGCGCATGCGATGGCGGACCGTTTGAAGAAAGACCGTTAAACGATGAGTGAGATAATTATTAATTGACTCAACCTATTTATTAAAACAATCGACTTATGAGACTTATTATTCAGCCGGACTATCAGTCCGTATCTCAGTGGGATGCACATTATGTTGCTGCAAAAAAATTAAAAGCTGCCAATCCAACCCCCGAAAACCATTTGTATTGGGCTGCCCTACCGGATCTTCTCCTGGGTATGTATAAAGCTTTGATCGACCTTTAATAAGAAAGGAATTGTTTCTTTCCAAAATGTAGTAACATTCAATATGGATGAATATGTTGGTTTGCCGAAGGAACATCCGGAAAGCTACTATTCTTTTATGTGGAATAACTTCTTTGGTCATATTGATATCAAAACCGGAGAATACAAATATTCTGAATGGTAACGCTCCTGACTTGGATGCAGAGTGTGCACGTTATGAGGAAAAGATTAAGTCTTACGGTGGCATTGATCTTTTCATGGGTGGTATCGGTCCTGACGGACACATCGCTTTCAACGAACCGGGTTCCTCACTGACTTCCCGCACTCGTCAGAAAACATTGACGATGGATACTATCATTGCTAATTCCCGTTTCTTCGACAATGACATCAATAAGGTTCCAAAGACTTCTCTGACAGTTGGAGTCGGTACGGTACTTTCTGCAAAAGAAGTGATGATCATTGTAAACGGACATAACAAAGCCCGTGCTTTGTATCATGCAGTAGAAGGTGCTATCACACAGATGTGGACTATCAGTGCATTGCAGATGCATGAAAAGGTATCATCGTTTGTGACGATGCTGCTACTGTAGAACTGAAAGTGGGTACTTACCGTTACTTCAAAGATATTGAGGCTACACACTTAGATCCCGAATCTTTGATCAAGTAAGAGGATTTTGAAAGGCACGGATGACGCGGATTAACACGGTTTTAGATACTCAACTTAATCTCTAAAACCGTGAAATCGTCATCGTGCCTAATTTATATGTTTTCTATATGTTAACTGTTCCCCGATGCTAGATTTCTTCCAGCCATCCTTTTCCTTGTCGGACGATTTCCGGCTCGTCTTCTGTACATTTGACTACTGTCGAGGGTTCTATCCCTCCGATTCCTCCGTCGATAACTAAATCCACCATATCTCCGAATTTCTCGTCTATGAGTTCAGGGTCAGTCATGTATTCCAGGTCTTCATTTTCGTCATACGGCAGCGTGGTCGTCATGATGGGGGCATCCAATAACCGGGCAATCTCACGGATGATGTTATTGTCCGGCATGCGGATACCTACCTCTTTCCGGTTGCGGAAGATTTTGGGCAACCGGTTGGTTCCGTTCAGGATAAAGGTGAACGGACCGGGGAGATTATGCTTCATGAGCTTGAACTCGTTGTTGCCTACTTTGGCGTATTCGCTGATACTGCTCAGGTCATAGCAGATGATGGACAGATTGTTTTTGCGCGGATCGATTTCCTTGATACGGCAAATACGTTCGATGGCACGCTCTTTCAATCCGTGACAGCCGATGGCGTACATCTTATCCGTAGGATAGATGATCAGTCCGCCATCGTTCAGGATGTCGGTTACCCGTTGCAGGTCTTGCGGGTTGTTGTTTTTATCATACAGCTTCAGAAGCATAATCTTCTCCTTTCTTGACTTTATTTGATTTTCTTCAAGAGTTCCAGAGCTTTCTCGGCGGCCTTTTCTGTAACCTTCTGTTTGATAGAATCTTTGTTTGCAGTGGTTGCAGAGTCGAGTCCCAGCTTTTCTCCTAATTTACTGATTGCTTCGTTGGCTACGGCTTCCCACAGCTTGGTTTTGCCATACTCTTGGTGTCGACACTGACCTTAGGAGAAGTGAATGAACCACCGATCTTTAAGTCGAGGGGTCATCATTTTAGATATATTGCCGGCAGAGGCAGGAAGTTTGATTTTACCCGTATAGTCGATAGTCTGGTCAAGTCCTGTGCTACCGGAGATTCAGATTGTAGTCGCCCATCTTGATATCGAACGGCTGGGTTTCCACTCGTCCGTCTTTGATGGTGAAGTCCAGCGTCATATCGCTTCACTTTCATCTCTTTCAGACTCGGCTGCTTGATGGCATCGGCTATCTGGTCAATCGCTTTCACGCCGCTTAGGCTGAGGTCGCGGGTAGACAAGGCTGCCGTCTCCCATGGTATCCAGTACCGGACTCATTGGCATCCAGATCAGTCAGTACGTTGATACTTCCGGAGAAGTTTTCCTTTCAGGCTTTCGAAGATAGGAGCCAGTTGTTGTACCATGTCCAGTTCTTTGTAAGCTTGTGAGAAACTGAGGTTGGTCAGTTTGAACCCGGCTTTTTCATTTCCGGCTTCTTGGCGTTGGCGGTAGAATAATAACCGTTCATCACCACATTGCCACCCATAGTGCTCATAGAAAGATTCTTCATGTCCACTTTTCCGTCTTTCACCACAAGTTTACCATTCATATTGTTGAATGTCATCTTGTCAAATAATACTTGCTTCAGGTTGGCATCCATCTGGAAATCGATGTTCTTAGGAACTTCAACGATACCGGTAACAGTAGTGGAGTCTGTAGTTGCAGCGTCGGCAGTTGCAGTACTGTCTGCAGAAGCCGTCATGAAATCATTCAGATTAAAATAATTGGAATGAATGTTCAAGCGTTCCTTTCAGCGTAGTACCTTTCAGGACGTAGCCGATATAATTTTCGAAACGACTGTCGGCGGTAATGTCATTCTTGCCGATGTTGACGGTTGTTTCACTTAGCTGCAGATACTTCGGAGTGAAGGTAAAGAGCGATTTCTTGATATCCACATCCGGCATATATCCTGCATTTTCAGTTTCATATTGGTCAGGCCGATCGTTCCGGATGCTTTCATATTGTCATATTGCTCTTTTCTATATAAGAAAGGCGTCCGGCCATCTGCATATCGGCATTGATGGTACCATTCAGTTCCATATCCCCAGTGGATATACTTGTTTGATCATTCCCAGATCGAGTACTCCCTTTGCTTCAGCCTTGAAGTCAGGATCGCTGACCGGGGTTTTCACATCTGCAATCAAACTGAACGGATTGCCTGCCAGACGGAAACTGAACGGATTGATCTTGATAGTGGTCAGATCGATGTTTCCACCCGGATTCTGAACATTGGCACTGACATTGATCTGGTCGACTCCTGCCGGTAATGCCGGATAACGGAACATGGCGTTCTTGACTTGCATATCGATGTTGAAGGCAGGAACGGTGTCACCTTGTAGCATACCCTTTGCCGATGCGGTAAGAGTGGCGGTTCCGTCAGTTTTCAGGCTGGAGAATTCGGTTGCGTAGATAGCAGGAATCAACGAAAGAATTTCTTTGAATCCTACGTCATTCGTGTTCAGTTTCAGATCCATGTCGATCGCAGGATCTTTCAGTTCTACCCAGCCGTCGATACCTGCCTGGATAGCGTTGAGGCGGATAACATTATCTTTCAAAGTATAATTGTTGTTGGCAAGATCGGCATCCACATCCATTTTGGCGGAGATATTGGCATTTGCGATGAATGGAATTCCATTCATCTTATAAGTCAGTGATTTAGTTTCAGCCTCTAATTTCAGAGTCGTGCGGTCACTGCCTAAATCTCCGGCACAAAGCGCATTGAAATCACGGATGTCAAGCATACATTTTTCCTTGTTGATCATCATAGATCAGATTCATGTTCTTGATAACGAAACGTTGCAGCTTAATTTTGAAAGGAGAAGCTTCTTCTTCCGTGGCAGGTGTGTTTCCTGTGTAGCTGCTGTATCGGGTTTCATGATATCCCAGTTGGCACGTCCGTCCGGCAGAACGATGGCATGCAGGCGGGTATCTTCTATGAATACTTTGGAAATGTCATAGCCGCTGTCTCCGAAAAGAGAGAACAGATTGATGGTGGCGGTTACTTCTCCGGCTTGTACAAGCGTGTCATTGGCGAATTCTCCTGCACCTTTCAGCCAAAAATCTTCGAGAGTGACAGAAGCCTGTGGGAAGTTACGGAACAGGCTAATGTTAAGTTTCTTAAAGTCAAATTGTGCATTAAGCATCTTATTGCCTTCCGTTTTTTACAATACCTGCTATCTTTCCCTGGAAGGCGAAAGGAAGGAGGAGCATCAGAATGATAATTACTCCTACGATGATAGCTGCGATTTTCAAACCTTTTTTTCATTTGCTTTTTCCTTTTAAGAGTTTGACGTACATACGAAGGCAAAGTTAATAAAAGTTTTTGATGTAAAAGTGATATTCAGCAACTTTCACAATCGGAAGGCTTCTGAAGCATTTTGAGTGGGGGAAAGAACTTTGTATCTTTTCCGAAAGGGATGTTTGTACTTATTTATGACTTCTTCTTTCTGAGTTCTTCCGCTATTCTCCATTGTATGGCGGCTTCTACCTCTTTTTCCTGTTTTCAGCAGGGCGTCACCAAAAAGTTCATGTGCGCCGGCATGTTCAGGGTTTCAGGCTGGTTGCCTTGTCCAGATCGGCTATGGCCCCTTCGGTATTTTCCAGTTTTAGTCTGAGTTTGCCACGGTTGTATACCGCTTTAAAGTTTGCCGGGTGGAGGCTGACAGCCGTATTGAAACAGTTTTCCGCATCAAAATACTCCCTTGCTGTTGAGCAGGGTGATTCCTTTTTCGTATCCGAGGCGTCTATATAGTTAGGATCGAGACTAAGCGCCTTATCGTAATTGGCTATGGCGGCACGGGCGTCGTGAGCTTGGGTGATACACTCATTTCCCATCAACAGGTATTCGTGTGCATATTGTCGCAGACGTTCCTGCTGTTCCCTGCATTTGTTCTTTCAGTTTTTTTGTTCTGTTCCCTGCAAAGTATTGATAATACCAAGTTTCCGGCGGATTAAACGGCGGGGAACAGGTTTTTCTATATCATAACGGGAGTGGATGGCGCGGAAGAATTGTTCCAGGCACTCTTCCATATCCCCCTTTATCGGAATGCGTGCGGCAGCAGCGTATTGAACATCCGCTTGCGCCTGTTTTAGTGCCTTGTCAATAGCTTGCCGGTCGTTGAACCGTCCGGCAAAGTTTACAATCTCCGGTCGTACAAAGATATCTGCCCGGTGGATAGGCTTTTTGAGCTGGATACCATCCAGTGAGGTACAGCGGCTGAGGGCTACATACGCCTGTCCGCCGGCAAACACCCCTCCTGTGAAGTCAATGACTACACGGCTGAAAGTCAGTCCCTGACTCTTGTGAACGGTAATGGCCCAAGCCAGCCGGATAGGGTATTGTGTGAAACTGCCTAGGACTTCTTCTTCAATCTCTTTCGTCTTTTCGTTGTAGCGATAGCGGATGTTACGCCATGATTCCCGTTTTTTACATCACATTCTTTGCCATCATCGGTGATGACGTATATCGTTCTTCTTCCTCGTCGATACCGGCGATCACTCCGATAGTGCCGTTTACCCATCGGCGGTCGAAATCATTCTTGATAAAGATGATTTGAGCACCCGTTTTTAAGACGAGTTCTTGTGAGGTTGGCAGACTGCTTTCAGGGAAATCTCCTTCAATGTTTCCCTCAAAAGTGATCGGATCACCCGCAAGTTCAGCCAGTTTCTTTTTTCATTGATCGAATCGACTGTATCCCTTCGGGTGGCAAGTGTGATGTACATATCGGCTTCCGATTCCCTTCTCTATATGACTTCCGTATCGGGTGTTCAGCAGCTGAAGATCAGCGGCTCCGGCAGTGTTGGTACGGATATGGTCGAGAACGCTGACAAAAACGGGGGTCAGTCTGTCGGTACACTTTCTGAAGTTCGATGGATACCAGGTCGATCTGGCTGAATACTTTTGCAGAGAAGAAGTACGGAGTAGGGTAGGCACGGTTCAGAATCTCCTGCTCATCGTTTTTAACTACAGGTTCCAGCTGGAAAACATCACCTACCAATAATAACTGTTTTCCGCCGAAAGGTTCCCGTAAGTTATGAGAATATACGCGTAAAATACGGTCGATAGCATCAATGATGTCCGCCCGTACCATCGAGATTTCGTCTATGATGACCAGTTCTATTTGTTCCAACAGCTTCCGGTGCGGTTTGGTATACTTGAAGAACTCATGGATGCGTCCTCTCTGAAGACTTAAGTTCGGATCATCCGGCAGTAACGGATAGAAAGGGAGTTTAAAAGAAACTGTGCATTGTACTCCCCTCCGGCATTGATGGCGGCAATACCGGTAGGTGCGAGTACAACATGTTTCTTTCTGGTATGTTCGCAGACGTAACGTAGGAATGTAGATTTACCTGTACCCGCTTTTCCGGTCAGGAAAACCGACTGGCGGGTATATTGGATAAGGTTCAGGGCGTCCTGAAAAGCTGCGTTATTAATGTCTACGCTCATAAAACTTGTGACGGATAGGCAGAGATACCGACCGGATAAATAAAATTAGATAATACCGAAATGTTTCATAGCCTTACTGATGCCGTCCTCATCAATGGGGGCTGTCACATAATCAGCTGCGGCTTTTACATCCTCTTTGGCCTGTCCCATGGCAACCCCGATAGCTGCATGACGAAGCATGCTGATATCATTTCCTCCGTCGCCGAATGACATCGTTTCTTCCAGCCTGATACCGAAATACCGGATTATTTCGTCAATGCCTTTCTGTTTGGTGTCGCCTTTGGCTGTGACATCCGCGAAGGCCGGATACCAGCGTCCTATTTCACACGTCGGTATAGAGGGAAGCACCTCTTTTCTTCTTCTTCCGTGATGAAAGGAGTCATCTGGATTACTTCTTTTATTGCTTGCTTCTTCAAACGAAACCGTTGGGATGACATTGACATGCAGGAAGTCATAAAAAATCTTCTTCACCATCTCATTCGGCTGACAAACAGAGATGTTGTGTTCCTCCACGAAGATGCAGGGTACTCCTTTCTTTTCGCAGAAAGCAGCCATTGCCTTTACTTCTTCCTGCGGAATGGCACTTTTGTAAATCACCTCTTTCTCCGACAAAGCAATAGGCCCCGTTCATGGTTATATATCCATCGATAAGGTTCCGGTCCTGCAATTCGGAAAGATTGTTGATAATCGCTTTCGGACGTCCGGTAGCGATAAATATTTTAAGCCCTTTGCGTGGGCGGCTTCTAATGCCTCAATAGTAGAAGACGGGATACGATGTGTTTCGAAACTAACCAGCGTTCCGTCTATATCAAAAAATAAAGCTTTCGTCATAGATTCCTTTTTGAATTGAGTACAAATGTACTATTTTTGTAGGAGTAAAACGAATATATACTTGAATATTATGATAAAAACACATGTTGGTTTCCCTCTTGCTGTTGCAGCTATGTATCTCTTCTTATGCCCAGATAGAAAGGACACGTGAGTTTGTGAACTTCGATAAGGGAGGAGCATTTGTCCACTGTTTTTTCAGGACGAGAAAGGCGTTATATGGATGGGGGACTTCCAACGGATTGAGTATGTTTGATGGTCAGAAAGTATGCAGACACAAGGTGCTGGATGGCAGTGACGTTTTAAAAGGAACTTTCATTTATTGTACGCTGAAACAAGATGATGTCCATTTTTATTTGGGAACAGAAAAAGGACTTTATTTGCTGGATCTGAAGTCAGATACGTGTCAGTTGCTTTCTTCTCCCACTATGTCCATAAGAGCCATTGAGCAGATGAATGACTCGGTCATTCTGTTGGGCACATTGAACGGTCTCATTAAATATGATACCGGGCGGAATACGTTTCAGCCCGTCGATAAAATACCTCAATTGCCTACTAATCCGATTGTCAGGCTGGACAAAAAGTCGCTTCCCTTATTGCCAACTATCAAGGGCTGTACCTTTATGATGAATCCGCAGATACTTATGAATATTTGTCTGTGCCTTCCGAAGAATCTTCTTTAATACTTTCATTAGAAGTCGATTCCGCTAACCGGTGGGTATGGATAGGCAGGGAGAACGGACTGTGGAAATATGATATTTCGTCGGGGAAGTTTACCCGCATCACACCGTTCCCCCATACTCCTGTTAAGAATATGCACATCAGTGCTGATGGCTTGTTGTGGCTGGGTACGGACAATGGATTGTATATCTATGATGAAAGTTTGAATCGTTATGAGCATGCGGTTCATAGTTCTCAGAATACGAAATCACTGGTAAACAATATAATATGGCATATTTTGAGGACAGGGATGGGAAATATGGCTGGGTACAGGATCGGGCATTTCTCTGTATTACAATTCGCATATGGTGGAATAAACAGATTTGACTATGCGACGGAAACCTTTGAGAATTATCAGATAGCAGATTCTACACATACCCGGAATGCAAACTGGACTTACTATATCAATGGCGATAATCATAGTAATTTATATCTGGTAGCTTATTGCGGAGGAGTTTTCGTAGTCAATAAAGAGAAACTGCTTTCCCAAAAAGGAAAACTGTATGTGGCAGATGAGAATTATTATCATCACTGGGAGAGAATAGCCTGCATAATGCCGAATGCCTGTTGGCCTACAATGGCAAGAAAGGGATGGAGATGGCTCTGCAGTATTCTCCCGATGTGATCATTGCGACATTATGATGCCTGTAATGAACGGGGTAGAGATGGTAAAAGCAACTGAAGGCGAACCTGACGACATCTACTATCCCTGTAATCATGCTGACGGCAAAAGATGACAAGAAGACCGAATATAATCTGTTGTCACTGGGAATCGAGGCATTTATCTCCAAGCCTTTTGATATCAAAGAGCTGGTAGCGCATATCGATAGATTCTCCGTAATAAGTACCGGTTAGTGCGTAAACTGAAAGAGGAAGGCATTTCTTTGGAAACAGATACGGTAATCACAGAATCTCCGGATGAGAAGTTCTGACTTACATAACGGAGGTCATTGAGCAAAATCTTTCAAACTCCGATTTGAATGTAACCAGACTGTCAGAACTGTCAGGTTATCATTCAAAACAGATTTATCGCCGTGTCAAACAACTGACCGGCTATACCACAGTTGAATATATATAAAAGGTATACGGATGAAAAAGGCTGCGATGCTTCTTTGCCAAGAAACAGTTTATGATTTCGGAAGTCATGTATATGGTCGGTTTTTTCCGACTCTTCTTATTTCTCCAAATGCTTTGTGGAGAAATACGGAAAAACTCCCAGACAATACATGGAAAGTATGTAAGGATGGGCTTTTTGTCTGAAAAGTACCTTGGCTGTCTATTTCCTTTTGTCTTTTTTTCCATTTTGTTTTGCTATCCGTTCATTTTCTACTCTTCGGGGAGTTATTTAGGCATACCTTTGTGATGTAACTAAAAATGACGTATTATGAATTTTCGATTATCCCGATTGCTACTGCTTTGCATAAGCTTGTTAATGAGTACGTATGTATGGTCGCAAAAAAGACTATACAGTTGTTTTGCCAAAGGAATCTCCACTGATAGAAGGATATTTGAAACAGGGGACTCACCTTTCTCCTTCCGGTCATTCCTTCTCTTTGAACAACCTGTATTATCTGAAAGACGGGCAACCCTGGTATCCTGTAATGGGTGAGATTCATTACGGTCGTGTTCCCCCGTGCCGACTGGGAAGAATCCATCCTGAAAATGAAAGCATCCGGGGTAACTGTCATAGCGACTTACGTCTTCTGGAACTATCATGAAGAAAAAGGAGAATACGTATATTTGGGGAAGGTAATAAGGGATTTGCGTCATTTTCTGAACTATGTCATCAGCATGGCATGTATGTGTGGCTGCGAATCGACCGTGGTGTCATGGTGAGGTTCGTTACGGTGGTTTTCCCGATTGGCTGATGGGCATTGAGGGAGGAGTGCGTAAAAGATAATCCGGTTTATCTGAAACATGTGGAGCGGTTTTTCAATGAAATAGGCAAACAGGCGGAAGGAATGTACTTTTAAGAATGAAGGTCCCGTCATCGGCTTGCAGATCGAGAACGAATATCGTTTTGATAGCAGAACGCGGTTAAATCATATGCTGAACCTGAAGCGGATAGCCATACAATCCGGCATGGATGTTCCTTTATTATACAGCTACCGGCTGGCCTAAGTCGGATTTGAAGAAGCAGACCGAGCTGATTCCCTGTCTGGGGAGGATATCCCGAAGCTCCCTGGAGTTCAAAAGTCACCGAACTGGCTTTGTCACGAAATTACTTGTTCAGTTCCTGGGCTAGTGATCCTGCTGTGGGCGCCGATTTGCTGGGCGAGCAGGAAAATACGACGTCCAAAGGACTTCAATATCCTTATAGCACAGCCGAGATGGGGAGGAGGAAATCAGATCACTTACCATCGCCGTCCTGTGATCGCTGCCAAAGATGTGGTAGCCCAGAGTTATGTCAAAGTAGGTTCGGGAGCTAATATGATGGGATATTATATGTATCATGGCGGCTCAATCCCATAGGCAAATACAGCACGCTGCAAGAATCGAAAGCAACCAAATACCCCAACGACTATCCGATTATCAATTACGATTCTAATGCAACGATAGGAGAGTGGGGGCAATTGAATGAATCATATTACGATCTGAAAACTCTGCATGCCTTCCTGAATGATTTCGGACCGCACCTGGCAACTACAGTGACTACTTTCCCCGACAAACGTCCGTTGAAACCGGGTGATAATGAAACGTTGAGAATGAGCGTGCGCAGTCATGGAAATAGCGGTTATGTTTTTTATCAATAACTATCAGCGTTTGCTGGAAATGAAGGATTTAAGTGATATTCGTATCCGTATTCAGCAGCAAGGCGGTACAGAATTGCTTTTCCCGCCACTGAACATCGCATCCGGCGAGCAACTGATTATGCCTTTCAATATAGACATTAACGGGCATTTACTGCATTATGCAACGGTTCAGCCACTCTATATTCTGAAAAACAAGGTGCCGACTTACGTGTTTCTTTTCTCATCCGGCCACTGCTTCAGAGCTGGTTTCTCTGCCGGTCAGTTGAAGAAAGTGATGATGGATGGTCGTCCGGTAAAGAATACAGGCGATAAATACCTCTTGAAGTGCGGACAGGAAAAAGAACATCTGATCGTGTTGTCGGCAGTGAATGGCAGGCAGACTAAAATTCTGCTGCTGACTCAGGAGCAAGCCCTCGTAGGAGCTGGAAGCTACAGAAAGGGAATGAAGATCTCTTATGTATCACTTCTTCGCAGGTCATTCCTTCTTTCGGAAGAAAATAACCGTTCGCAATGTCGACAGGAATCAATTTGAAATGCAGATATATCCGGCGGACAGCCGCTGGAAAGTCCGGGAGGGAATCAGTGTGAAGAAACGTAAGCAGGGAGAATTTCAAGTCATTCGTTTTGAAGTTCCGGCAGTTCCCTTTACAGGTCTCTTGCCGGAAAGAGCAGAACCCGGACTCTTATGTTCCGCAGCAACCGGTTTATCCTGAAGACAACAGATTGAAAGAAACTCCTGAGTCTTGTCCGGGACCTCAGTATTTTGTGAATTTCAAGCCTGTCCCCTCATCATTGTATTATGCGGTTAGTGTTCCTCAGTTGCCTGTTTCCGTGAAAAAAATGCCTATTTGATGATAGACTATACGGGAGATACCGGAGCTCTGTAGCACAAAGGCATTGATAGCCGATGATTACTATTGGGAGGTCCTATGATGTTTCTTGACACCGGCAGAATGAAGCGGCAGGGCAGTCAGGAATATTTATTGCAGATAATTCCCTTTGCACCGGAAGTGAATATTTATCTGGACCCATCTGTCAGAAAAGAAGTTAGAGTTATCTTCGCAAGGCGTCCGGTCGATACGCATAGCTCCGGTATATGATGTGAAATTTGACATAACAAAGTAAGACATGAAACGAATCTTAAGACCTTCCGATTGAGGGGTAAGGGAGTATCAGAAACGAGAAATTTGACAGACCGGCAGGATAGAAAACGTCTGTTACAGAGTTTTAAGATACAAACTCAGAGTTTTTGTGTACTTTTTGCTTCAAGATTCATAAAAAAACTCTATGCAGTATGAACTATAATTTTGATGAAATAATAGACCGTAACGGTACGGATTCCGTAAAATGGGATGCCGTACAAGGACGTTGGGGACGTAATGATTTGATTCCGATGTGGGTGGCCGATATGGATTTTCGTACGGCTCCTTTTGTTATCGAGGCTTTAAAGAAACGTCTTGATCATGAAGTGTTGGGGTATACCTTTGCTTGCAAAAGAGTGGGCGGAATCCATTGTCAACTGGCTGAAAGAACGGCATGGCTGGGAGATTCGTGAAGAAATGCTGACGTTTACTCCCGGTATTGTCCGTGGACTGGCTTTTGCTATCCATTGCTTCACGGAGAAAGGAGATAAAGTGATGGTGCTGCCTCCTGTGTACCCATCCTTTCTTCCTGGTGACGCAGAAGAATGAACGTGAAGTGGTATTCAGTCCGCTGGTGCTGAAAGAGGGACAATATCATATTGATTTTGACCGTTTCCGTAAAGATGTACAAGGATGTAAACTGCTTATTCTAAGCAATCCCCACAATCCGGGCGGGCGGGTATGGACGAAAGAGGAATTGTCACAGATTGCTGATATCTGCTACGAAAGCGGTACCTTGGTGATTTCTGACGAGATTCATGCCGACTTGACTTTACCTCCTTACAAGCATCCTGCCTTTGCCTTGATTTCGGAGAAAGCGCGAATGAATTCACTTGTATTTATGTCTCCGAGCAAGGCATTCAATATGCCCGGACTGGCAAGCTCTTATGCAATCATCGAGAATGACGAGCTTCGTCACCGGTTTCAGGTATATATGGAAGCTGGCGAGTTTAGCGAAGGACACTTGTTTGCTTATCTCAGTGTAGCGGCGGCGTACAGTCATGGTACTGAATGGCTGGATCAGGTCATAGCTTATATAAAAAGCAAATATTGACTTTACCGAAAATTATCTGAAGGAACATATTCCTGCCATCAGAATGATCCGTCCGCAAGCATCTTACCTTATCTTTTTGGATTGCCGCGAACTGGGATTGAATCAGAAAGAACTGAACAACCTGTTTGTGGAAGATGCTCATTTAGCTTTGAATGAAGGAACGACTTTCGGCAAAGAGGGTGAAGGATTTATGCGGTTGAATATCGCTTGTCCACGTGCTACGCTGGAGAAAGCTTTGAAGCAACTGGAGCAGGCGGTCAACAATAGATAGCAGTATTGCTGAATGTCTCTCGCATAAACCTAACTATAATTATTATGTAGTAGAAACATGGTGTTTCTGCTGCATAATCTTTATTTTAGCAAATATAGACTTCGATTCCTGACAAATACCTCACAAAAATATGCAGACACTCCACTGCCTGACTACGGAGAAGGGCGATAATGTATTTGATAACCATTTTAACTCATAACGATTCTGCGAATATTTTTCCTGATATTTATACTCTGCCTATGTAGGAGGCAATGTCTCATATTTATCCGTGCTTTACAGATGCTCTCCGGTTTCTCACTGGGGATGAAGGTGCTGCTGTCTGTCATCTACTGGATGGTAGCGTTCTCGCTGGTAATCGCTATGCTGACCCGTCACATTGATATGCCTGTTCTATTGTCGAAATCCATGTTTCACATCGGTTCGGCATGGCTGGTATTTACCTTGTATATGATTTTTTGCTTTATTGATAGCCGATGTGACGAAGTTGTTTGTACCATCGCTGAATCACGGTTTCTATTATGCGTTGGGAGGAGTTACTTGCTGTCTGCTTATCCAGCGGATTATCTTTTGTGAGGACCTCCTTTCAGAATAGGGACGAATAGCGATATGGCAGTATTCCAACTAAATCAGATGGCAAAATAGTACTCACCAAAGTTTCAATATCGGAAAATATAACTATATTTGTGGCGTATCTCTGCAAAGGAGCTACGCTTTTTTATTTTGGGATAGCGTATTTATTATCTGTTTCGCAAATCTGGTAAATTTGAAGCTCGCAGATAATAAGTAACCATTCTCCACGTCTCTGTTGTATATATATATGTTATATGCCTCATGGGTGGAGCTATTGCTTATTATTCGAGTACGGCCCTACTAGAGCCAGCGAGGGGTAAATGTGGTAATAGTTTCCAACGCTTGAACTAAATTTATTTTATATCAATCTGATACACTGTCATCACATGCTATTCTATTGTATATTTGATACCGTATAGTTCCCATAACTATATATAATATTCCCAAAAAGTAATCGTCTGTATTTGTGTGGTGTAAAATGGTGATTGACATTCTTTAAAAAAGTAGGTACTATAAAATCGTATAACCAAAAAAATTGATGTTTTATTCATTTTCTTGCAGCTTGCTACAAAAATATATCCTGTTTAATCAAATATATTCTTCAAATAATTTTATCTTTGTAAGTGTGTGGATAGAATACATATAACATGAAACGTAAATTACTGAACCGAATCAAAGTCGTTCTCGCAGAGAAAAACAAAAAGTAATAAATGGCTCTCAGAACAATTGGATAAAGATCCTGCCATAATTTCTAAATGGGTTACCAATACAACACAGCCCAATGTAGAGATGCTAATTCAAATATCCAAAGTTTTGGGTGTAACCGTGGATGACTTATTGAGGACGGAATAATAAATTTATGGGAGCAGTCAAAAATTATATAAGTATCTTGATTTTAACGGTGGATTGATGATGCTACATTATAGTAACCTTCAATTTACCAATGCCACGCAGTTGAACGACCCGTTTGATTGCCATCCATCGTTAATTGATTTCTCCAATGTTCCGAAGGAAGCGTGTGGTGGATGGACTCCGGAAATAATCGAAGAATTAAGAAGAGATCCATTTCGTAGAACCAGAGAAGAGGTGTGGATATGTAGCCTTTCCAAAATATATGATTCAATCTTGATGTGGAGCTATTATAGCAAACATAAAAGGTATCTGTATTGGTTTGGATATGGAGAAAGTCAGAAAAATATCTTTCTCGTATGCAGGGTGGAATTATGATTGGCTGTGCGGAAGTGGAAGTACAGTATAAAGGATATTGTGGAAAAACCTGATTATTTCAGGGATGCAAAAGATTTCTTCCATTATCAATTATCCACAAAAAGCAAAAGCATGGGAGCATGAACAAGAGGTGAGGTTATTCATTTTAGATCCTTGGCCAACATATATGAGTTTATTGCCAGGTCAAAAATGATGATAAGGGCCTATTGATTGGAAAAGAGGTTCGGGCTTTTTCCTGAAATCGGAGGAGAGTGTTTTGAGTCTGTCTATTTGGGAATCAACATGAATGCAGATGAGAAATCAAAAATAATAAGCGTTGCACGGAAACTGAATCCAGACATTAAGATTTACCAAATGGGAATTGACGCAAACGCTTTTTAGGTTAAATGCAGAGCAGATAAACACTGCATCGAGCTAACAAGAAAGAAAAAATTACCCATTGGTGATATGTCTATATAAGTTTGTGTTACACTATGAAATAAGGGGATTTTTTTTTGAATAAGTTGAAAAATAAAAAATACGAAAAATTATGAATACTATAAGAGAACTTTGGTAAATCAGGGAATAAAAAGTATTACAACAAATGAGGATTAATTATAATTCCCCAATAGGACATAATACTATGCAGCTTAATAAATATCTCTAAGCAATTAATACCCAACCTACAAAACAGCCGGAAATCGCAGATATTTTTAAAAATAATGCCCTTTTCTACCATTAATTTTAATGGATTCATATCAGCATATTCTTTTTGGAGATATTAGAACTTGTTATCGGATTTTAGCAAAGCCTTTACAACCACCCTAAAAGATATTCATAAGCCATTCCTCTGAAGATAAAGATATCGTAAATGGATTTGTTAAGGAAATTCTAATGTTGGGATGTAAATTTGAGAGAACTGATATTTTTGTACATTAGATCATTCTGCGATTCGTACTGGTGAGGATTTTTAGAAATGAGATTGTCAAAAACATGAAAGGTTGCGACTTCATTTTATGTATAATTTCTGGAGAATTATAAAGAAGTGAGGTGTGTACCAATGAGATGGGTGCAGCATGGGCAATGGACGGAAAGCGCATTCTTCCTTTCAAATTTCCCCATCTCCCCTTCAACGATATGGGATTTCTTAATGTTGTCAAACAGGGTGCAGATATAACAGACAAGTCTAAATTAGATGAATTATATACTGAACTATGTGCATTTTACGGTTTGTCTACAGACTGGATCAATTATAATCAACGAACCGCAGATTTTATTCAATTGGTAAATAGTAAAACTGGACGTAACTGAAACGATCATAAGTCTATCATCGAAAATATTATCATTCTTTCAATTGGCCAATAAGTTCGCTTAATGCCATAGGCAACTGATGTCATATTACCTCTAATTGCAGAGAGTGCAGATGAAAGACTTGAGGCAGAAACAAACCGTGAACCGTCCCTGGATTGTAGAAACTTGCCTTTGTCAAGAACCGACTGCCAACGGGATTGGATGAATGAGTTTTCGAGTAGCGCATCGAAAAGAATAACCACATGACGGAGATTGTTTACTCGAATATGAAAGCCCTTTTTGCAGGAAAAGAGAGCTTCCATATCTTCGACGCAAACCTCTGAAACACAAAACAGATGATAAGTATTGGCACAAGACACAATACCTGTCATCTGTTCTTGAGTGATGTTACAACCGAAAGAAAGCGGCGAGGCATCTGTTATTTTATCGGTACGATGGGTTACAGATATCGGCAACGGTTCTGATCTGTCATAGTGTCTTCGTAGATCCATGCACTCTTCAAAAAGAAAAGTCTGATTCGGAAAAAGAGATTGAATAAGGTGGGCGCATTCTGTCAGCAGTCCCTTGACGATGTGGATGTTCATTTCGTGGCAAAGTTCTGACAAACCGCATTATCGCAATTGATGTACCGATGACTGTTGATGAAATCATCCACATAGCGGCTGTACCGTTTGCCATCCACAATCACATTTTGGAGATAAAAGTTCTCTCGCTTCGGAGAGTAGCTCGAATAGTTCTTCCGCTACATCCTGTTCAGTAGCGAAGTGGGTCAGGTGTTGTTTCCCTTCAAAAAAAGAGAAGACTTCTTGATTTGTTCTTTCATATTGAATTATTTGCTTATGAGTATATTAATTTCTAATCAATAGAATGCAATGCGTCGTAAATCCTTATTTGCAATTTTTCTTGATATGTTTTCAACGTCGGTTTTTCCTAAAAATCTTATTCTTAGGATTTCGGATTACCTCTTCGTGATGAAAATAATTGCTAAATAAAAATGTCGTTATCATGACAGTAGGCGATGATTTCATTTTCCATTTCCGTCAGCGGCGTTTTGTCGCCTTGTATATATATCCGCTCGTATAGTGGATAGGAATCAGATAATGTCCCTTAACGTATTGCATGATAACGTTTTTATAGCCTCCACGCAGATTCAGGTCTTCGAACCAATATTCACTGACAAAACTACGGCTGGTTTCTATAATCGCTTTCCAGTCCGTGACCTCTATGAAAATCGGTGACATGAACAGTATGGTATAGATTCCGTTCTCGTGAAGTGTCCGAAGTTGTTTTCAATCGCTCCCTCACCGTACTCGCCCTATCCATGTTCCGGCGGAAATTCTCATCCAGCGTATTGACGGACAATGCCACACTCAAACGCTTCATCTTTTTGAGTAAATCCAAATCACGGAGTATCAATTTGTTTTTGGTAGCGATTTGCAGATGGCAATCCACACCGACCAATTGCTCCAAGATGGGCGAGTGATACCGTATTTTTTACCTCATACGGATTGTAACAATCCGTCACGGTTCCCATAAAGACATTTTTCCCAGTTATTTGAGAGCCGTTTATTTTATGTCTTGCCTGTTTTGATGTCGATGAAATCGCCCCACAATTCTGAATGTCCTTTCGAGAAGCGTTTCATAAATGACGCATAGCAATATTTGCAGGCATGGGGACAGCTTCTACATAGGGATTGATGGCAAACTGACCGATTTTTTGGATTTGGTCAGATAGACTTTCGACTGTTTTTTCCGCTACAATTATTTTTTCCATTACATAGTTTCAGATGATGAAGCTCTTTTTGGTTTCCTTCTTTTGATAATATCGGTAGGTTTCACGTGTCCTATCAAGAGCGGAGATGCCGGATCGTGGAGTTTGTAGTTCTCCACTGCCAACTCCGGCTTCTTGTTGGCATAACAATATCTGCAAACCGTTCAAGCACGTGTTGTATGCTCCGATGTCGCGTGTAGGCATACAATTGCATCCCGATGCGGGTTCCCTTTGTGTGCCATATTCTTGAATCGACAACCCAACGCGTTTCCCAGATTGGCGGTAGTCATACAACCAGAAAACGGATATTCCGTATCGGCTGTAATTCTCCGGATGTCCCGCAGGTTTGCAGGTGCAGCCCGTATTT
>VOFK01002631.1_pt1 | contig 18664 bp, 35 predicted proteins | sample 5384121 | NCBI WGS metagenome assembly VOFK01 (sample SAMN12384730, study PRJNA508395) | human gut metagenome | isolation source: healthy gut J | host: Homo sapiens
GCCGCCGCATCCGCAAGGCGGGCAACACCCCGGTGATGATGCTTACGGCCAAGGGCGAGACCTTTGATAAGGTGCTGGGCTTGGAGCTGGGTGCAGACGATTACATGGTAAAGCCCCTTTGATGCCAAGGAAGTGGTGGCCCGCATCAAGGCGGTGCTGCGCCGCTGCCAGACCACCACGGCTGCTGCCGAGAGCACCGAGGGCGTCATCGAGTTCGACAACCTCCGGCTGGATATGAACAGCTACGAGCTGCGGGTCAAGGGCAAAGGTGGTGGAGGCTCCCCCGCAAGGAGCTGGAACTGCTGAACTGTCTGGCCTCCCATCCGAACCGCGTCTATACCCGTGATCAGCTGCTGGACGAAGTCTGGGGCTTTGAGTATTACGGCGACAGACGTACCATCGACGTGCACATCAAACGTCTGCGGGAAAAGCTGGAGGGCGTATCCGACAAGTGGGAGCTGAAAACCGTGTGGGGCGTGGGCTATAAATTCGAGGTGCGTCCAGTAATGCGCAAAAGTATCTCGGTGGCGTTCTTCTCGCTGGTGTCCACCCTGATGGTGCTGGGCATCGTGCTGATGGGCGCTTCGGAGTGGGTGCTGTTCAAGAACTACTTTGCCAAGGATCGCTACGAAACACTGGATCAGGTGGAGGGCGTCACCCAGCGCACGGCCCAGTATCTGGTCCAGCAGGCGGGCTGCTGCCGGAAGGCGAAGAACTGGACGCCCTGAACACCAAGCTCGAGATCATCGGCGAGAGCGCAGAGGCCTATCTGTTCTTTACCGACAACGACGGCCGGGTGATGATCGCCTCCAGCCCGGACAAGCTGGAGAGCCTGACCGTGCCGGAAGAAATGATGGAGAAGGCGACACTGCCGATGCGGACTACTACCATGTGTTCGGCACGCTGGGCGGCATGCTGGACCGAAAAAAAGCTACATCACGGTCGGCGAAATGCGCAATGAGAACGGCCAGCCCAGCGGCTACCTGTTCCTGTGCTCTTCCGGCGAGCAGCTGACCCGAGTTCAAGCAGCAGTTCTGGTCCAACTTCCTGCTGTCGGCCTGTGTGATGCTGCTGTGCGCCAGCATCCTGACCAAGCTCCTGATGCGCAAACTCACCGACCCGCTGCAGAAGGTGACCGACGCGGCCCAGCGCTTTGGCGGCGGCGACCTGTCCGTGCGTGTGGAAGGCGTGGAAGGCGAAGGGGAAGCAGCCGACCTGGCCCGCACCTTCAACCGCATGGCCGACAACATCCAGTTGAACGACAATTCCCGCGGTCAGTTCATGGGCAACACCGCCCACGAGCTGCGCACCCCCCATGACCACCATCAAGGGCTTCATCGACGGCATTCTGGACGGGACCATCCCGCCCGGAGATGCAGAACCACTACTTGCAGCTCGTCACCGAGGAGACCGGCCGCCTGGCGCGGCTCATCCAGAACATGCTGGATCTCTCCAAGCTGGAGAGCGGCGAGTATCAGGTAAACGCCCGGATGTTCAACATCTGGGAGACCATGACCGGCGTGGCGCTCTCGGCAGAGCAGCGGATCAACGACGGCATGATCGACATCGACGGCCTGACCATGGACGAGAAGGTCCTGGTCTACGCCGACCCGGATCTGATCCATCAGGTGGCGTATAACCTGCTGGACAACGCCATCAAGTTCACCCCGGCAGGCGGCACCATCCGCTTCGAGCGTGGAGAAGCTGGGCCCCGAAGTGGAAGTCTCCATCTGGAACTCCGGGCAGGGCATCAGCCCGGAAGCGCTGCCCATACGTGTTCCAGCGCTTCTACAAAGAGGACCGCTCCCGCGGGCCTGCACGCCCGGGGCGCGGGTCTGGGCCTGAACATCTGCAAGGTGCTGGTGAACCTTTCCGGCGGGCAGATCCGGGTGGAGAGCCAGCAGGGCGAGTGGTGCCGGTTTGTGTTCACCCTGCCCACCGTGACGCCCAATCCCGGCGGCATGAAGCGCCTGCCGGACGAAGCCGGCGGTGAACCCACCGTGGGAAGACCCTGCAAGCATGAAGCCCGTAGAATGAACTTCCAGCCAGACTGTCCCGGACCCGGGCGGCTGGCTGTTTTGGCGGGAAACTTTGCCGCCGATGAAACTCCCCCAGTCATCTCGCTGCGCTCAATGCCAGCCCCCTCTGGGATGGGACCCTTGGCATGGCGGTAAAGCTTCCGGTTAAAGTGCAAATCTTCCGGGCGTGCCAGAGGCTTTGACTGGGGAGTTTACTTCGCAAATGGACAGATCTTTCCAAATACGTCATTTCCGTGAAAAAGCCATTGGCGGGTTTGATTTTTTGCTCGTTTTCATGTAAACTAAAAGATAACCATGCCCATGCTGTTTTTGCGGTTTGAAACCGCCAGCATAATGGGACAAATGGGAATAAGAAATTATAAAATAACGGAGCGTAAAGATAGAATATGGCAATCGTAAGTCCTTCGATCCTTTCCGCTGATTTTGGCAAACTGGGTGCAGACTGCCGCATTGGTGCTGGACGCCGGTGCACAGATGCTGCATTACGACGTGATGGACGGCCATTTTGTGCCCAACATCAGCTTTGGCGTGCCGGTGCTCAAGAGCCTGCACAAGACCCTGCCGGATGCCTTTTACGATGTGCATCTGATGATCAGCCACCCGCTGCAGTATGCAGAGCCTTTCATCAAAGGCGGGTGCCAGCCTGTACAACTTCCACCTCGAATGCGACGACGACATCCAGGAGACCATCGACGCCATCAAGGCCCAGGGCTGCAAGGTGGGCATGACCATCAAGCCCGGCACTGCCCCGCAGGCGCTGGCACCGTGGCTGGACCAGCTGGATCTGGTGCTGGTGATGAGCGTGGAGCCCGGCTTCGGCGGGCAGAAGTTCATGCCCTCGGCGCTGGATAAGCTGCGCTGGCTCAAGGCGGAGCGCGCGAAGCGCGCGGCGCACACTATCTGCTGGAAGTGGACGGCGGCGTGGATGCCGCCACCGCGCCCCAGTGCGTGGAAGCGGGGGCGCCGATATTCTGGTGGCGGGCAGTGCCGTGTTCGGCGCGGCAGACCCTGCTGCAGCCGTGCAGCACCTCGCCAGCCTTTGAAAGGATAACCATTTATGGATGAATCTTTGATCCGGGAGCAGGAGGCACAGCTCCAGAAGACCGGCCGCTACTATAAGCATATCTGCTTTATGGCGGTGCCGGTGCTGTGCATGGCCTGTTTTCTGTACGGTGTGCGCCCGCTGCTGCTGTGCGGCATTGCGGTGCTTACCGGTAACCTGTGCGACCGTCTCGTTTCGCTGCTGCGCCGCCGCGTGTATCAGGGCAGTGACTTTTCCAACGAGAGCTTTGCGCTCGTCATCGCCCTGCTGATGCCGGTGACGGTGGACTGGTACGTTCTCATCGCCGCCGTGCTGGCCGGTGTTCTTATCGGCAAGGAGGTCTTCGGCGGCTACGGCAGCTATCCTTTCAATCCGGCTGCTGTCGGCTATGTGGTGGCGGCAGTGTCATTGGCCGGAACAGGTGTTCCGCTACCCCCGCAGCCCCTACACGAACATCCCGCTGTGGGACGCCTCCATGGTGCCGGTCTCCAGCACCATTGAGGACACCCTGCGCAGCGGCGGCATGCTGAACATCGGCTCGCTGGCGCTGGGTCTGGGCGAGTTTGCTGCCCCCATGGGCACCGGTGCGGCGCTGGTGATCCTTGGCCTGCGGTCTGTTTTTGTGGACCCAGAAGGATGCCCACATGTCGCATCGATCAGCTTTCTTGTGACCTGTGCGGTCATTGCGTTCTTCTTCCCGCGGCAGGCGGGTCTGGCCGGGGGGTGCCGTGCTGTCAAATATCCTGCCCCGCCTGCAGTGTGTGCGGGATGAGCTGCTGACTGGCGCGATCCTGTTCAGCGCGGTGTTCCTGATCAACGAGCCCTTACACCTGCGTGCACCACCGCATGGGCCGTGTGCTGTACGGCGTGCTGGTGGGCGTTGTGAGCATGGGCTTCCGCTACTTTCGGCGTGTACGAGACCGGTGTCTGCTTTGCACTGCTGGCCGTCAACAGCGTGTCGGCATGGATCGACCGCACCGAGGCAAAGCTGTATCACTGCTGACCCATCTGCAGGCAGATGCCGGAAAGGGGGAAGCGGAATGAGACGCGCAACGGCTGAACTGATCGTAAAAGATCCCAACAAGTTTGCCCACCACGACCGTGTGTTTTCTGAATAACCCGGTGGTCATGCAGGGCATGGGCCTTGCCCCGCTGGTGGTGCTGGCCACCAGCGGCAGAATGAACGGTGATGCTGGCGGCTGCGGTCACGCTGCTGCTGGTGCCCTCCCGCGTGCTGGCCTGCCTGCTGAGCCGCCTTGTGCCCCCTGTACGACGAGGCCCCGCCCCGGAAAGCTGCAGAAAAAAGCTGCTGCCCCGTGCACTGGTGTACGGCATTCAGCACCGCTGTGGTGTATCTGGCAGTGTATCCCATCCTGAACATGCTGTTCGGCACCAGCCTGCTTGAGCCTTGGCATCTACCTGCCCCTGCTCACGGTGGAGCCGCTTCTGACCTACCGCTTCGGCCGCGTGCAGGAGACGGTGCGCAAGGCGGTTTCCAAGGGCGTGCGCATCACCGTGGGCTACGCGCTGCTGCTGCTGATCCTTGGCTGGTCCGCGAGTGGCTGGCCTTCGGCACCGTGTTCGGTGGTTGTCAGCCGCCCGGTGCTGCCCATGGCAAGATGCCGGCGGGCGGCTTTATCGTGCTGGGCGTGCTGTGCGCCGTCTGGCGTGCGGCTGGCCCAAAAAGCGCAAGGAATATCTGAAAAGGAAGCACGGGATACCCTGACCGTGCATTCCCCAGAAGGAGGGGACCGCGAACCGTGAAGGAAGTTGTAAGCAGCTCGGCAGTGTTCTTCAGCTATGCACTGCTGGCGGTGTTCGCACAGAACGCTGTCTTTACCCGTGCACTGGGCGTGTCCCGCATGGTGCAGCTGGTGGGGGACGACCGCACCAGCAGCTGCCTTGTTCGGCATGCAGCTGTGCATCACGCAGGTGCTGGTAACGCCGGTTGCGTTGGTATGCCGGGCCGGATCGCCCCGCTGGCTAACCGCGCCCAGCTGCGCCCGCTGGTGTATATTGCCAGCATTGCCGTGGTGTGCCTTCTGGAGCACGCCGTGCTGTGGCTGGCTGCAAGGGCCTGCCGCACCGCGCGCAGCTGCTGCGCATCGTGCCGCTGGCGGGCCTGAACAGCTGTGTGCTGGGCACTGTACTGGTGGAGCGCACCCAGAGCTTTACGCTGGAGCAGAGCATGGGCTTCGGCCTCGGCAGCGGCCTGGGCTATCTGCTGGCGGTGCTGCTGGTCACGGAAGCCCGCCATCGCCTGCGCAGCAAAGGCCATCCCGGGCATTCCGCGGCCTGCCCATCACGCTGGTGTATATCGGCGTGCTGGCACTGGCAATCTATGGTTTACCGGACATTCTGTGATCCTGTAAATTGGCAGGAGGAGGAGGATCGACAATGGCAAAAGTATAAACGTCAGAAGGTCAAGCATTATCACCGCAGCTTTTACAGCCGGGAAACGCGCGTAAAGCGCGGCATCGGCATTGTTGTGCTGGTGGCTGGCAGTGCTGGCAGCAGCCTGGTTTGCAGCGCCCCACGTGCTGGACTGGGCTACGCATACCTGGTATACTGTGGTGAAGAACCGTGATCTGGAAGCTGAATCGGCATCCCGCGCAGCCGCCCTTCGTCCGAAGCAGCTGCATCCTCGGCGGCTACAGGAAGCGGCTTCGTCCCAGCCGGAGCCGGAACAGGCAAAGCTGGACGGCAGGGCCGTCACCGGCGGCAGCTGGGCTGCGGTGGACGTGAGCGCACTCTTGCCGATGATGCTGCCATCCGTGCAGCGGCGCAGCAGCTCAAGGCGCAGGGAGCGGATTACGGCCTTGTGACCCTGAAAACACCGGATGGCAGCATCTGCTACGCTTCGCAGGTGCCGGCTGCCGCCCAGAGCATTGCCGAAACCACCGTGGACCCGGCCCGCATCGCGGCCATCTTCCGGGAAGAGGGCGTGATCCCTGTGGCCCAGCTTGCAGCCTTCAGGACCCCATCTCCTCCCGCACCGACCGCAGCATGGCTATCCACTACGGCGACGGCCTGTGGCTGGACGCCCAGAAGGACGGCAATGCATGGCTGAATCCCTACTCCGCTGCGGCAGTGGAATATGTAGGCGATCTGGTGGAGCCGAGGTGCAGGGCATGGGCTTTGAGCAGGTAGTCCTGACCAATGTCCAGTTCCCGAAGCTCAGCCGCAAACAGGACTACGGCGAAACCAGCGGCGTTTCCCGCGCGGATCAGCTCAAGGCGGATATCGCCGCCCTGCAGAGCCGCTTTGCGGGCAGCGTGACCCTGTGGTTCAGCTACACGCTGGATCAGTGCAATACCAACAGCGTGTCGCTGGATGTGCCCGCTGTGACGCTGGGCATGGACAACCTGCTGGTGACGGCAGACAAGGCGATGGGACGCCGACAGCCGCACCGCACTGCAGCAGTCTGCCGCCGGACAGGGCGTGCAGCATCTGGTGCTGCACAGCGCCGACATTTTCCAGTAACGTCTCTGGTTTTTATAAGAGGGGAGGAATCTGCTATGAATACCAAATCCTGCTTTGCACCTGCGCACATCCTTCTGCCTGCGGAGCAGATCCCGCTGAAACAGTGGGGCTGCATTGCCTGCGACCAGTTCACCAGTGACCGGGATTACTGGCAGCGGGCCGAGGCCGCAGCGGCGGGCAGTCCCAGCACCCTGAATCTGATCCTGCCGGAGGCCTATCTGGAGGACGGCGATGCGGACGACCGCATTGAGAAGATCCACGCCGCCATGGATGACTATGCCCGGAACGTGCTGACTCGCGCGGTGGACGGCTTTTTTACGTGGAGCGCACCGAGCAGAGCGGTAAGGTGCGGCAGGGCCTTGTGGGCATGGTGGATCTGGAAGCCTACAGCTACCGCCGGGGCGAGAAATGCACAGTGCGCCCCAGCGAGAGCACCGTGGAAAGCCGCATCCCGCCCCGTATGAAGGTGCGCACCGGCGCTAGGCTGGAAACGCCTCACATCATGATGCTGGCCGATGACCCGGACTGCACCCTCATCGAGCCGGTGGCGGCGCATAAAGCGACGAGCCTGCCCAAGGTATACGAGGGCGAGCTGATGCTGAACGGCGGCCATGTGGCAGGCTGGGCGGTGGAAGACCCCGCCCTCATTGCGCAGATCGAAAACGCGCTGACTGTGCTGGGCAGTCAGGAAGAATTTGACAAGAAATACCCCGATGCAACCCGCCGCGACCCGCTGACACTGGCCGTGGGCGACGGCAACCATTCGCTGGCTACCTGCCAAAGCCTGTTGGGAGGAGCTGAAAAAAGACCCTGACCCCGGAGCAGCGCGAGCACCACCCGGCCCGGTGGTGCCTTGCAGAGGTGTGCAACATCCACTCCCCGGCCATTGAGATCGAGCCCATCCACCGCGGGTGCTGTTCAATGTGGACTGCGGCAGCGGTGCTGCTGGCCCTGATCGCGTGGAGCGACTCCAATATGGCAGGCTGCAGCTTTGGCGGCGAGAAAAAGCAGCCCTTTACGCTGGCCGGCCCTCACATGGCCAACGTGCTGAGCTTTGAGGAGCCAACCGCACCGCTTACTGTGGGCACCATTGACGATTTTATTTATCGAATACTATCTTGAGCACCACAAGGAAGCCCGCGTGGACTATGTGCACGACGAGCCTGCTGTGCGCGCCCTATGCAAAAAGGGGCTGTGGCTTTCCTGCTGCCGCCCTTCGAGAAGAGCGATCTGTTCAAGGGCATCGTTATGGGCGGTGTGCTGCCCCGCAAGACCTTCAGCATGGGCCATGCAGAGGAAAAAGCGGTACTATGTGGAGTGCCGGAAAATTACGGAATAATTATAGGAGAACCATGACATTTAACGAATTGAATCTGTCCGCCCCGCTTCTGCGTGCTGTGGCGGAGGCAGGCTACGAATCCCCCTCGCCCATTCAAGCATCGGCGATCCCGCCGGTGCTGGCCGGCAGGGACTTGATGGGCTGCGCCCAAACGGGTACCGGCAAGACCGCAGCCTTTGCGCTGCCCATGTTCGACCGGCTCACGGCCAATGCACCCCGCCGCAAGGGTGCCATCCGTGCCTTGATTTTCCTGACCCCCCCGGGAGCTTGCCTTGCAGATCGGCGAAAGCTTTGAATGCCTACGGCAAGTATCTCAAGCTGCGCAGCACCGTCATTTTCGGCGGCGTGGGTCAGGACCCGCAGGTGGAGGCCCTGAAAAAGGGCGTGGATATCCTTGTGGCCTTGGCCCGGGCCGATTGAATGACCTGATCGGGCAGGGCTTTATCGACCTGTCCGCACTTGAGATCTTTGTGCTGGACGAAGCCGACCGGATGCTGGATATGGGCTTTGTGCATGATGTGAAGAAGGTGATCGCAAAAGCTGCCCGTGGAGCGTCAGAACCTGATGTTCAGCGTGCCACGATGCCCAAGGAGATCGAGCAACTGGCGGCGGGCATCCTGCACGACCCTGCCTTCGTGAAGGTGGACCCCGTGTCCAGCACGGTGGAGCGCATCGACCAGAGCCTGTATTTTGTGGAGAAAAGGGCAACAAGAAGTTCCTGCTGCCCTGGCTCATCCAAAATCTGAGTCCTGAGGTGCAGAACGCGCTGGTCTTCAGCCGCACCAAGCACGGCGCGGATAAGATCGCAAAAAAGACCTGAACAAGGCGGGCATCACCGCCGCCGCCATCCACGGCAACAAGAGCCAGTCCGCCCGTGTGGCGGCGCTGGAAGGCTTTCAAGGCGGGCCAGACCAAGGTGCTGGTAGCGACCGATATCGCCGCCCGGGGCATTGACATCGACGAGCTGTCCCATGTGTTCAACTACAACCTGCCCGAGGTGCCCGAGACCTACGTCCACCGCATTGGCCGCACGGCCCGTGCCGGTGCCGACGGCACTGCAGTCAGCTTCTGCGCCCCGGAGGAGCAGGAGTATCTGGCCGGCATCGAAAAGCTGAACCGCCGCCAGATCCCGGTGGTCTCCGGCCATCCCTGGGACGGCGTGCCTGCGCCCGCCAAGAACGGAGCCGCCGGTGCGCGGCAAAAAGCCCAAAGGCGGAAGCCCGAAGCCACGGCTGAAAAGCCGGAAAGCCTCGCCAAGGCCGTGAAAGGCCAAACCCGCTGCCCCGAAAAAAAAAGAAAAACCGGCTGCAGAAAAAGCAGCCGTTGAAGGTGCAGGCAAACAAAAAAAGGAACCATCCATGGATGAAAATCAGCGAACTTCCGGCGGGCGCAATGAAAACCGCCGTTCCAATAATAACCGCCCCCGCCGCCGGGACAATGCCGCCGCCCCAACCGGGGCAGCAATGCGCAGCCGAAGTTCGACCCGCACTTTTGTGAGCGCCCCGGAGGCAACGCCGCCTCCGCCCTGTGAAGAAGGCCGCCCCGGCTCAGCCCGCCGCCAAAGGCCGCTCCGGCAGCCGCAACGCCAGAGCGCAACAGGGCAGCGGCCAGAACCGCCGCAATGCCCAGCCGAACAGCCAGAACGGCCAGAGCCGCCCGCCCGAAGACCCCGAAGCCTGCGGGCGTAACGGCGACCGCGCTGCAGCCCGCCCCGGCAGAACAGTGCCCGCAAGCGGCAATGGCCGGCCGCAATGCGCGCATGCAGCCAGCCTGCCCGTGCGCCCCGCGCCCCCAAGCAGGAGACCTCCGCCGCGGCGTGCCGCTGCCCGCTGCCGGGACGAAGACCAGGCCTTGTGCTCATCAGCCGCCGCCCGCCCCAGCAGAAGTATACCAGCTTTGAGGAGTATATGGACGCCCACGGCGGTGCCACTGCACCCATTGAGGATCACAGCGAAGAAGTATGAGCCGGAACGAAGCCTTTGCCCCGTGGCAGTGCCCCCTGTGCGGCGGGCCGCTTGACCGGTGACGGGACCTGAAATGTGCCCGGCCACAGCTTTTGACCGTGCCAAGGAGGGCTACTGGCATCTTTTGCCGGTGCAGAGCATGCGCACCAAGGCCCCCGGGGACAGCAAGGAAATGGTAGCCGCCCGCCGCGCGTTCCTGAATGCCGGATACTACGGCATCTTTCGGGCAGGCGCTGGGGCAGAGCTTTGCCTCGAATACGGCCAGCCCGCCGCGCCGGATGCGCCGCTGCACCTGCTGGATGCGGGCTGCGGCGAGGGCTGGTATGACCGGTGCATCGCGCAGCGGGCAGTTCGAAGCGGCGGGAACAGCCGCTGGCGCTGGCCGGGTTCGACATCGCAAAGCCTGCCGTGCGTCTGGCCGCCAAAGCCCTGCCTGCCGCCCGGTATGCGGTGGCGTCCAGCTTTGCCCAGCCGGTGCGCACTGGCTGGGCCGACCTGCTGCTGAACTGCTTTTCGCCCTTTGCACAGGAGGAATTCCTCCGCGTCCTGCGCCCGGCGGACGGATGATCATGTGGTGCCCGGCGCGGAGCATCTGTACCAGATGAAGGCCGTGCTCTACGAACGCCCTACAAAAAATCCGGTGCAGCAGGTGGCCTATGAGGGTTTCCGCCCCATTGGAGGCGGGAAGTCTCCGGCACCATCACGGTGCCGCTGCCCAGCTCGAAGCGCTTTCGCCATGACGCCCCTACTACTGGAAGACGCCCGCGACGCGCGGCCCGCCTCGCCGCCCTCCGGAATTGACGACGGACATCGCCTTCCGGTTCTTGGTGTTTGAAAGAATAACAAAATGTCCCGGTTTGCATCGAATGAATGCCAGACCGGGACATTTTTGTTTGATAAATTCGTCCGATTCGTTTGAATTCATCGAACGAATTTGATATAATAATAGTACGATGAGGAAAAAGGAGGCTGTCAAGATGACGATCACTGCAACGGAGCTCAAGAATAACTTGGGCAAATATCTTCTGCTGGCTGCAACGGAGGAAGTCTACATCACCCGCAACGGCAAGACCATTGCAAAATTGACCTCGCCCTACCAGAATAAGCTGAACACAGTGGAGTCGCTGTTTGGCAGCGTCCCGGCGACGATGACGCTGGAGCAGGCACGGGAGGAAAGGCTAGGGAAGTTATGAAGGTGCTGCTGGATACCTGCGTCGTAATGGATTTTCTGCAAAATCGGGAGCCGTTCTCCATTCCGGCACGAAGCATCTTCCGCGCGGCCGCAGCGGAATGGTTTACCGGCTGCATTACCGCAAAGGCGGCGACGGATATCTATTGCCTGACCCACCGCTGCACCCACAGTGATAAGGAAAGCCGTCAGAAACTTAGTCAGCTATTGACGATCGTAGGGCTGCTGGATACTTCGGCAGAGGATGTGTTCCACGCAATCGCATCCCCGACTGCGGACTTTGAGGATGCCGTGATGATCGAAACGGCACTGCGTTCTCAGGTGGACTGCATCGTGACCCGCAACACGAAAGACTACGCGAAATCGTCGGTGCCGGTCTATACGCCGGACGTGTTTTTGGAGCAGCTGGAACAAAAACAGTATCAATTAAAACGCAACCGCCCCGGTGCTGCATGAGCGTGCAGCACCGGGGGGCGGTTTTGTCAGAGACCTGTGGAGAGGTTCGAGAAATGCTTAGTGCTTCTTCTCACCCTTGGGCAGGAGATTGGCGCGTTCCAGCGCCGGGCGCAGGGCGAGGTAGAGGATGACGGCGCAGACGGTGGAGGCCACGCTGTTCACGAAGGTGACGCCGCCGGTGCATCTTGTCAGAGCCTTGGCGATGGTGTACTCCCTGGCCGAAGATGTAGACGTTGCGGAAGTAGCCGAGGAAGGGGTCGGTGAACACGTTCAGCAGCAGACCGGAACCCGCAGACACGATCACCTTGACCAGATACCCGGCGCTGTGGCGGTCGAGGTCGCGGAGCTTGAACACCTTGTGAGCGACTGCACCGCAGGTGATGCCGATGATGAACTTCAGGACGAAGGTGGTGACGGCATAACCCGGATCACCGGCCAGGATCGGCCAGCGCCAGACCGATGGCGCCGGCCAGACCGCCGGAAACGCCGTCCAGCAGCAGCGCGGTCAGAGCGGTAAAGGTGTTGCCCAGATGGAACGAGGAGCCGCCGTAGAACGGGACCCGGAAGAACAGGTAAGCCACAAACTCAGCGCAGCCATCACGCCGGTAAGCGCCAGCTCGTGCACCGTAAAGCGGCGCTTGTACAGCACACTGGAAAAACAGGATCAGGATAACGACGACTGCCAGCAGCAGCCACATTGCAGTAGTAGACATGATTTTTTCCTCCATTTTCACGAAAAACCCATAAAACCGATTGACGGAATCCTATTTTTTTTGGGTGTCCAGCGGGTATGCTCCTATTATACGCAGAACTGACCCCGTGAAAATACCCAGAACGGAGTTTTTTTATGGGGTCAGTTTGGGAGACTGCCAAAAAGAGGAGGGAGTTTTGTGTTCCATCTTGACAACAGCGCTGGATGCGGCCTCGGCGGTGCCGCTGTACGAGCAGCTCTACCGCAGCCTTGCCGGCAGAGATGCGCGGCGGGCACCCTGACGGCGGGCACCGGATGCCCGGCAAGCGGCGGCTGGCGGCGGAATTGTCGGTGTCTCGGTGAACACGGTGGACGCCGCCTATCAGATGCTGGCAGCGGAAGGATATCTGGAGTCCCGGGAGCGCAGCGGGTTCTTTTATGTACAGGAATATCTGGCCCTGCCCTCCCGCCCGGCCCTGCCCGCCGCCCCCGGCGCCCGCCCCCGCGCAGCCGGCCGCCGATGCCGAGCCGGCCGGTCCGGCCGATTTGTCCACCCGGGGCGTAGACCCGGAGCTGTTTCCGTTCCGTACCTGGGCCCGGCTGCAGAAAGAGCTGCTCTATTCTTCGCCGGAGCTGCTGACCCACGGCGATGCGCAGGGGGGCGATGTGGCCCTGCGGCAGGCGCTGGCCGGAGTATCTGGCCGAGTACCGGGGCGTGCAGTCCACGACCCCGAGCAGGTGGTGGTGGGTGCAGGGCTGGAATATCTGCTGGGTCTGCTGGCACCGCTCCTGCCCGGCCGGCGGTGGAAAATCCCGGCTACCCCGCGCCCGGCGGGTGCTGGAAAACAACGGCGTGCCCTACTGCTGCTGCCTGCCTGTGGACGAGGACGGCCTGTCCATCGAGGCACTGACCCGGTCGGGCGCGGCGGTCTGCTACGTCACCCCAAGCCACCAGTTCCCAACGGGGGTCACCATGCCCGCCGGACGCGCGGGCGGAACTGCTCCACTGGGCGGCACGGCGTCCCGGACAGCGGTACATCATCGAGGACGACTACGATTCTGAGTTCCGCTTCGATACCCGCCCACTGCCTAGCTCTGCAGGGGATGGCCGGGGCCGACGGCCCGGTGATCTATCTCTCTACCTGCTCCCGGAGCCTTGCCCCCAGCATCCGCATCGCCTACATGGTGCTGCCGGTGCAGCTCCTCCCGGCGGCATGGCGGGCGGCTTACCGGCTTTATTCCAGCACCGTGAGCCGGTTCGAGCAGCAGACCCTGGCCCGCTTCATCACCGGGGCTACTTTACCCGGCATCTGGCGCGGGAGCGGGTGGCCTACAAGGCCCGGCGGGACGCGCTGACGGCGCTGAACGGGGCTTTTGCCCCGATGAGCTGACCTTACCGGCCTGCACACCGGGCTGCATCTGTTGGCTGAGGTGAAAAATGCCCCGCCGGACCCGGCCCTTCACGGGTGGCGGCGGCGCAGGGGGTGCGGCTGAGGTCTGTTGAGCGATTTTGACCTGACCGGCGAAACGCCCGGCCTTGCGGGAACGTTCGTGCTGGGCTACGGCTCGCTGGCGGACGATGCCTGTTCGTCGGTGGGCGAAACGTTGAGGAAAGTCTGCACCGCCGCTTGGGGGCTTCCGTGACCGAATAAGTGCCGCTGGCCCGGTCCCATGCGCCGGGCAAAAGCGTCGGCCGGATGGGGGCTGCGCGGTTGGCGAGGAACTCCCAGAATCTCGCCGAGGCGGGCGTAGTCCTGCGCGGTGAAGTCCGTCAGCAGGGCGGAACTGCTGGGCCCGGAGGGGCGTCCGGCAGGGAGGCAGGGGCAGCAGTTCGAGATCCTGCCGGAAAAAGGCGTCCCCACTGCGGCCCGTGCCGCGTGCCGGTGGGCAGGCGGGATGCGCCCGGCTTCGTCGAGGCCGGTCAGAAAGGCGGAGCTTCCCGCGCTGAGGGGTCTGGACATTGCCGGTCTGGCCGAGGGGGCGGCCAGCTCTTCGGTGGTGAATGCCCCCGAAAACCCCACCCGCACGGCCCCATAGCGGGACGCCAGCTTTTCCAACACGGCGGGGAAAGAGCCAGATAAAAGGTATCCTCCGGCAGGGCCAGCGTTTCCAGCAGGGCTTGGCGGCACCGCGCCCGCCGCTCCGTGAGGACGCTTCCCCATCCCGTTGAAGGGACACGGTCAGCTCCCCGGCGGCCAAGAGGCCGGGAGAACTATTTCTGAGGGCGTTCAGGTAGACCAACAAAAGCCCGGCTGCTCCCCGGCAGTGCAGAGCAGCACCGTCATCCGGTCGTCCTCCTTGGGCGGCGTGATGGGCACGCCTCTGGGGTTCGGCGGTCTGGGAGGAGCTGGGTGTGCAGCATCCGGCCGGGTTGAGCACCGTGCCGCCCACAGGGGCAGCAGCACCAGCAACGCCGCCCCAGCGCGCAGCCCAGAACGACCTCAACCTTCTTGTGCATCCTGTGTTCTCTTCGTTCCTTTTTGCAAATGATACCGAAAGGATGGCCCGGAAGGGCGGATTTACAAAAAACCATCCCGGCGCATACAACGTCCCCTCTGCCATACTGTGGCAGGGGGGATCTTTGGGAGACCATTACTGCCGTCAACGGCGCGGTCAATGTCAAGGGTCGTGTGGGGGGCCGCTGGGGGCTGGCGCTCTTCGGGGCGGGGGGATGCTCTCGGTGCGGACGGGCTTTTTCCAGCTCGTGCACTTCCGGTACTGGATGCGGCGACCATCGGGGCCATCTTCACCGACCGGGCGTGACCGCCCACACGGGCACCGACGTCGAGCTATCAGCCAGTTCAGAGCCTGTGCACCGCTGGCGGCCACCATCGGCACCGGCAACATCGTGGGGGGTGGCAACGGCCATCCTCAGCGGCGGGCCGGGGGCGGTGTTCTGGATGTGGGTCATGGCCCTCCTCGGCATGATGACCAGCTTTTCCGAAAACGATGCTGGGCATCTTTTACCGGCAACAAGAATGAGGAGGGCGCGTGGCAGGGTGGCGCGATGTACTACCTCGCCGACGGGCTGGGGCGCAAAAAGGCTGCAAGCCCAGCTGGGCCGGGTGCTGGCCGTGCTGCTTGCAGCCTCCTGTGTGCTAGCGTCCTTCGGCATGGGGAACATGAGCCAGATCAATTCCATCGCGGGGAACCTGCGCGCCGCCTTCAGGGGTGCCGGAACTGGCCACCAGGGGGTGGTGCTGGCCGGATGGCGGCGGTGATGCATTCGGCGGCTCAAGCGGGTGGCGGCGGTGGCGGAGCGGGTCGTGCCGTTGATGGCCCTGTTCTACCTCGGCGGGGCGCTGGTGGTGGTGGTGCTGGTCCACGCTTCTGCCGTCCCGGCGGCCTTCCGGGGGGCCGGGGGGGCTTGGCGGGGTGCTGGGCTGCGGCCGCTGTGACGTGGGGGTTCAAGCGGGGGGGCCTTTTCCAACAGAAGCGGGTCTCGGCGCGTCGGTCATGGTGCATTCGTCCTCAACGTCACCGAGCCGGTGCAGCAGGGGATGTAAGGGGGGGCTGTTTCGACGGACACCCTTGTGGTCTGCACCCGCGACCGCCAGTGTCATTCGACGTCGGGTCTGAGCCGGTGGATCGGGGATAGGGGCCGCGCCGCCGGGTCGTGGGTTCCGCGCTGGTGAAGGCGAAGCCTTTTGTCATTCCGGCAGCTTCGGGCCCTGGTGGATCGCGGTGTCAGGCCGTTCGCCCGCCACGGGATGTTTGGGTTCCGCGCCAATGCGGCAAAGGCGGTCAGCAGCTTCACCGGGGGCCCCGCGGGCCGGCAGTTTTTGTTCGAGGCACGGGCGTTCGTGGGGATCATGGTGGTAGGGCGCGGTGATGAACTCGACCTCGCGTGGGACCTGTCCGACACGTTCAATGGGTTGATGATGCTGCCCAACCTCGTGGGCGTGGCAGGGGGCTTTCCGGCAGTGGCCGGATCCCGGAATGCTGCCCGCGTTTTTTTATGGGCGGGATGTCGCGCCGCTGACAGCCAGCACCCGCGTCCCCGCCGGCGGTGATGCCGCTGCCGAAGGCCCAGTGGAGGTTGAAAGCCGCCGCACATTCCGGCGCAGTCCAGCGTTTCGCCCACAAAGTAGAGGCCGGGGCAGCCCTTGAATTGAAACTGGGTTCCAGCTCTGTCAGGCTCAGACCGCCGCCGGTGGTCTGGGCCTGTTCCAGGGGGGGGTCAGCCCCCTCGAAAGCCAGTGCTTTGCGGTGTTGGCCAGCACCCTGCCCGCGGCATCGGGCAGGGTGTTCAGGGGTTGTCCGGCAGATGGGCCAGAAGCGCCTTGCCCAGCTTCGGGTTCAAGCAGCCCCGTCAGAAGATCGGCAGGGGGTCTTGCCGGGCGGGCAGGGACGCCCGCCCGCGAACAGGGCCGTCGGGGCCGCTTCGTCCAGCGCGGGGGAAAGGTCAGCTCCACGGCCGGGCGCTTGGGCCCGCGCTTGGGGGCCAGCAGACCGAAGCTGCATGATGCAGATGCCGGACAGGCCGTATTCGGTGAACTGTACCTCGCCCGTCTCGGCGGCGAGGTGTGTTCCGATCGAGGTCAGCAGGGAGGCTGTGGCCTTGGCCGGATGCCCAAAGGGATCTGTTCGGTTTGCCACCTGCAAGGCGGTCAGGGGGTAGAGCGGCTCCAGCTTCCACCGCACTGGGCGGCGAACTTGGTGCCGAAAGCCGCCGTCGGTGCCGAACTGAGGGGCCTGCGTTGCCGCCCAGCGCACAGATGACGGCGCATCGGCGTGGAGGGGTCTCGTTACTGTGCTCGGCGCTGTGTCGAAGAGGGACGGTGTAACCGTTCCGGTTCTGGCTGATGAGGTATTTACGGCGCAGCCGGTCACCCGAGCCGGAGCCATCTCAACAAAACAACACAGCAACAGTCAGGATCGAACCCCGGCCTCATCGGTGCCGTTGCTAAAGAGACGCCCGGAACCACTCCTGCCGCCAGCACGGGGCCAGCGAAAATTTTCCGCACGATGCCGGTGTTGTCACAATTTAAGCGACAAGGCCAGATTTGCCCCAAAACAGCTTTGCCCCAGCGGGGGTTGCAGGATCAAGCAGGTGCCGACGCCAGCCGCCCAGCAACGCCGCCGCCAGCACCGAACCGACGCCAAATACGATCATTTCATGAAACGCTCACAGTTCGATGTCCAATTCGATCAGTATAATAAACCGAAAAAACGATCCAGTCCCTTCGAGGAAAATAGGAGGAAAAATGCCATTACGACACACACTGGTTTTTGAGCAGTGTCAATGACGAGTACGGTATATTCTTAGCCGTCGCTTCTGGCAGGAAAAAGTTGAGGGCGGTAAAAATAAAACTGAAGCATCACCGAAGGCGCACTGAAATTATGAAGAGGAGGGCGAAGATCGCACTTTAATCGATCACTTTGGCTGCCGTGCTTGGCCATGGTGAGCATCGTGGGGTATATGATATGTCCAGCGCCAGTTTTACACCGAGAGCACCAAAAACCTGCTGGAGACATGAGCAGGTGGACAAGACCTTCACCATGTTCGCCCGAAGCGGAACTGGAACGTGCTGAGCGAGTGGGGCAGCAACCTGCAGGATGACGCCGACGGGGAGGCGGTCCGGGCCAGTCTGTGCCTGTTCAACCAACAGAAGCCTACATGGAAATACAGCGGCCTGTACTTGTTCAACGAAGACTGCACCTATCTGGATGCCGAGAGCGGGCCATGGCTCGGCTAAATATCTGGGAGGGCGCATTTTCCGAAATGTACACCACCGGACATCCCTGTGTGGGCAGCTATACCATGAAAAAACGGGGAGCGCGGGTCGTGTTCACGGCAGTACCCATTGAGCCGGTGGAAGTGGACGGCGAGACCCACCTGCATCGCTGTCAGCTACGACAACGAGACGCTGGGAAGAGATGATCGGCGGGCACGCCTACAACGGCCAGAGCGATTGTTACATCATCTATCCGGGGTGATATCATGCTCTCCGAAGAGCCGAAGAGCGGTATCGAGCCCCGGATGGAAAACCTGTTTGATTATCTGGAGCAGAACGCACAGGGTCAACACCAATGCTTTTAGCCAAGATGCGCGAAGACGCAGAACAGCGGCCGGGGCAGTGTGGCGTACCCGCTATGGGGGGGCAAGAGCTATTATCTGGTTATCAGCCGGTGGGTTTTTCAGAGCCTGAGCATCGTCGGCATCGTGGAGCGGAACGTGGTGGACGCCGGAATGCGGAAGATCCGAACACGGCAATCCATCCGTTGCCGATTCGCATTGATGGCGGGCATTGTGTTCACGCTGGTGCGGTTTGTCCGATCGACGCCCGGCAGGAAGTGGAGGAAAAAAGGAACACGCCCTGCGTGCGGAGGCCAGCGAGCGCAAAGATGGAGGGCCTGCCAACAGCGACGGCCTGACTCTACCTGTTCAACGAGCGGTGCTTCAACAAGACCCCTGAAAAGAAAAAGGAACAGCAGGGCAGGCTTCATGGCTTGTGGCA
>VOFK01002544.1_pt1 | contig 18645 bp, 21 predicted proteins | sample 5384121 | NCBI WGS metagenome assembly VOFK01 (sample SAMN12384730, study PRJNA508395) | human gut metagenome | isolation source: healthy gut J | host: Homo sapiens
TTTGCCGTGCAGAGCCGACGCCTTTGCGTAAAAGTATGCTGCGCCGGAAAGCAAAGACCAAACCACATCAGCAAATCTCGCCCTGGAAAAATCACCGTGGCAGACTACCGCGCCACCCTTTTGGCTATAACGGCAGCTGGGTTAAGGGCGTCACCGGCAGTGGTGTGGTCAATTGCAATTTGGCGCTTGCGACCTCAACCGCAGCTAATGGATTTTTAAGCAGGCCGGTGGCTGGCCCTTCCATGGAGGTGGTGGCGGGACAGCGGCTTGTGGTGTTCAACGCCCGGTGGTATTTTTTTTTCTGCCAACTACGGTTTGGCCGGTGCTACTGCGTGCGTGGTTACAGGCACCCGAAATACAACGGCTACCGCGGTGGCTGGACCGCTGCCATTTATGACCGCAACTGGCTCTAAACTGCAATTGTGACTGTATAAAACAACTGACAACAGTTCGTTGTATTACACTGAATTGGTGGGATTTTTTTGCCACCTACCCTGCCAACCTGCCCGCAGAGTGCAAGTTTCTTTTGACAAGCACTTCCAAACTGTGGTTTTGGCAAACAGATGCGTGCACCACCACTGTTTCCATACATCAGAACCTGCCACGCGCTCTGGCGAAAATACGGCAGTAACGATGGCGGCATCCGCGCGCCAAGCCGATGCGCCGACCGTGCAGCGCCGCGGCGGTCACGTCTTCGGCTGCGGACGTGTGGAGGGCCGCGCCCATTCTCATTGTGATCATCTCCTCAGATTCATTCTCCTGACGGCAGGCGCGCGATGGCCATGGCAACGGCATGCAAATGTCACGCTGACCGGACCACCGCGTACTGCATTGAGGTCGAGGACGCGCCGATGCAGAACGCTGGAACTGGGATCTGTCTTTGCGAGCAATGCCGGCGGCAAATATGCCGAGGGGCAGCGGCAACTATGATTTCAGCCTCGGCCTGAACGGTCTGGGTCTGTGCGCCACCCAGTACGCCAGTGAGTGGATGACGGCGGATGTCTACCGCGATGGCTTCCACTACCACCTTGATTTCAAAAAGGGCGAGAATGTGGGCGGCCTGCAGAAGGAGCCGTTCAAGGGCAGGCGCACCGGTTCGGTCATCCGCTGGAAGCCCGACACCGAGGTCTTTACCGACATTGCCGTCCCGGCGGAATCCTTCAGGATATGCTGCGCCGTCAGGCTGTCGTCAACGATGGCGTCACGCTGGTATTCACCGACAAGTCCGGCGCGGACGCCGAGAAGTTTGAGTATCTGTACGAGCACGGCATCACCGACTATGCCAACGAACTGGTAGGGGATAAGGCCCTGACGCCGGTGCATTTCTGCAGCGGTGCCGCCACCGGCCGCGACCGCGCCGATCAGCCGGACTATCAGGTCAAGATGAATGTGGCGTTCGCATTCTCCAACACCGTGCAATGTCTGGAATACTACCACAACTCCAGCTGGCTGGAGCATGGCGGCAGCCCCGACCGCGCCGTGCGCACAGCCTTCGTCAGCCAGATCAACGGCTGGCTGAAGACCAAGGGCCTGTACAAGAAAAACGAGAGTGCGATCACCTTCGCCGATGTGCAGGACTGTCTGGTGCTTGTCTCGTCCAGCTTCTCGACCCGCACCAGCTATGAGAACCAGACGAAAAAGGCCATCACGAACAAGTTTGTGGCGCAGGCCATGACCGAGTTCCTCAAGCATCAGATGGAGGTCTACTTCATTGAGCACCCCGACGAGGCCGAAAAGGCCTGTAACAAGCAGGTTCTTATCAATAAGCAAAGCCGCGAGCACGCCGAGAAGGCGCGCATCACGATCAAAAAGACGATGACCCAGCAGATGGATCTCGCCAACCGTGTGCAGAAGTTCGTGGACTGCCGCACCAAGGACCCCACCCGCCGTGAGCTGTATATCGTGGAGGGCGATTCCGCTATGGGCGCGGTCAAGCAGAGCCGTGACTCGGAATTTCAGGCCATCATGCCCATCCGCGGCAAGATCCTGAACTGCCTGAAGGCCGACTACGCCCGCATTTTCAAGTCGGAGATCATCACCGACCTGATCCGCGTCATGGGCTGCGGCGTTGAGCTGGGCGGCAGCCACAATAAGGATCTGGCCAGCTTCAATCTGGACAACCTGCGGTTCAATAAGGTCGTCATCTGTACCGATGCCGATGTGGACGGCTACCAGATCCGCACCCTCGTGCTGACGATGCTCTACCGCCTGACGCCGACCCTCATCAACAAGGGCTATGTCTATATCGCAGAGTCGCCGCTGTACGAGATCAACACGAAGAATAAGACCTTCTTCGCCTACACCGAGCCGGAAAAGGCCGATATCCTGCGCCGCATTGAAGGCGAAAAGTACACGATCCAGCGCTCGAAAGGTCTGGGCGAGAACGACCCCGAGATGATGTGGCTGACTACGATGAGCCCCGAAAGCCGCCGCCTGATCAAGGTATTGCCCACCGATGCCGAGCGCACGGCCGCCGTGTTTGACCTGCTGCTGGGCGATAACCTGCAGGGCCGCAAGGAGCATATCGCCGAGCACGGCGCGGAGTATCTGGACGATCTGGATGTAAGCTGATACGCGCCCGACAGAAGAACACCCCGTAGGGGCGCATTCCATATGCGCCCGCAAGGCGTCTGCCGTCTGACGGGCGGATAATGGAATCCGCCCCCTACGATTGCCGCGCGCATGTAGGTGCGGGGCGTGCCCCGCCCGCAACCTTCCCGCAAACGCTCTGCGCCCGGTATGCTGCGGGCCGGACATGTCCGGCCTGCCGGGCGGCTGTGAATATAGGATAGATTTTATGGCAAAACGAAAAGAAAAAAACTGACCCCCGCGCGCCTGCAGCTGGGGGATAATGTTGAAATTTTATCGGCGGGTGAGGTGCTGGAATCTGCCATCACCGACACGCTGGAAACCAACTATATGCCCTATGCGATGAGCGTTATCGTTTCCCGCGCGCTGCCGGAGATCGATGGCTTCAAGCCTGCCCACCGCAAAAGCTGCTCTACACGATGTACGGCATGGGCCTGCTCAAGGGCAACCGCACCAAAAGTGCCAATATCGTGGGCAGCACCATGCACCTGAACCCCCACGGCGATGCCGCCATCTACGACACGATGGTGCGCATGGGCCGCTCCAACGAGAGCCTGCTCGTGCCGTTCGTGGACTCCAAGGGTAACTTCGGCAAGGCGTACAGCCGCGATATGGCTATGCCGCCGCCCGTTATACCGAGGCCAAGCTTGAGCCGGTCTGTGATGAGCTGTTCCGAGATATCGACAAGGACACTGTGGACTTTGTGCCGAACTATGACGGTACCACGACCGAGCCGACCCTGCTGCCCGTCACCTTCCCGACAATTTTGGCCAACAATACGCTGGGCATCGCCGTCGGCATGGCATGCAACATCTGCTCCTTCAATCTGGAGGAACTGTGCAACGCGACGATCGCGCTGATGAAGGACCCCCAGGCTGACCTGCGGGAGATCATCCCCGCACCGGATTTCGTCGGCGGCGGCAATTCTCTACGATGCCGCCGAGATGCAGAACGTGCTGGAAAACGGCCGCGGCAGTGTCCGCGTCCGCGCCAAGTGGAGCTACGATAAAGAAAACAACTGCATTGATGTCACCCGCATCCCGCCCACAACAACGGTCGAGGCCATCATGGACAAAATCACCGAGCTGGTCAAGCTTGGCAAGATCCGTGAGATCTCCGACATGCGCGACGAGACCGACCTCAACGGTCTGAAACTGACCATCGACCTCAAGCGCGGTCAGGACCCCGACAAGCTGATGGCCCGCCTGTACAAGGCTACGCCGCTCGAGGACAGCTTCGCCTGCAACTTCAATGTGCTGATCGCGGGCCAGCCCAAGGTGCTGGGGTGCGCAGCATCCTGCTGGAGTGGATCGCCTTCCGCGCCGAGTGTGTGCGCCGCCGCACCTACTACGACCTGCAGGGCAAGCAGAAGCGTCTGCATCTGCTCAAGGGCTTAAAGGCGATTTTTGCTCGACATTGACAAGGCCATTGAGATCGTGCGCAACACGGCCGAGGAGACCGAGGTCGTACCCAACCTGATGATCGGCTTCGGCATCGACGAGGTGCAGGCCGAGTATGTGGCCGAGATCAAACTGCGCCACCTCAACCGGGAGTACATCCTCAAGCGCACCGAGGAGATCGAGGAGCTCGAAAACGCCATTGCCGATCTTGAGGATATTCTCAAGCGCCCGGCCCGCATCAATAAGATCATCATGAAGGAGCTGGGCGATGTAGCCAAAAAGTACGGCAAGCCCCGCCGCTGCGAGATCATGTACGAGATCCCGGCCGGTGAAGCCGAGGAGCCCGAGCAGCAGATCCCCGACTACCCGGTGCATCTGTTCTTCACGCGGGACGGCTACTTCAAAAAAAAAAAATCACGCCCCAGAGCCTGCGCATGAGCGGTGAGCAGAAGCTGAAGGACGGTGACGAGGTACTGTTTACCTGCGAAAGCACGAACAGCACCGAAGCTGCTCTTCTTCACGAATCACCGTCAGGTCTACAAGTCCCACGCCTATGACTTTGCCGACAGCAAGGCCAGTGTGCTGGGCGATTATGTAGCCTCCGCCCTCGGCATGGAGGAGGGCGAGGTGCCGCTGTATATGGTGGTCACGCCCGACTACAAGGGCTGGATGCTCTTCCTCTATGAGAACGGCAATGCGCCAAGGTCCCGCTGTCCAGCTATGAGACAAAGCAGAACCGCCGCAAGCTGCTCAAGGCATACAGCGATAAGGCAGAGCTTGCCTTTATGCGCTTTATCCCCGAGGAGACCGAACTGGCCATCTTTACCACAAACAACCGCCTGCTGCTGGTCGGCAGCGCGCTCATCCCTGAAAAGGCGACCCGCGATACCGCCGGTGTCAATGTGGTGACGCTGAAAAAAAGAACGCCGGTATCTCCCGCCTGACACTGGCCGAGGGGCTGGAGCTCAACGATGCCCCGCGCTATCGTGTGCGTACCCTGCCTGCCGCCGGTGCCACCCTCAAGCGAGTGATGACCGCATCGAGCAGCTGACGCTGTAAAGAAAATGGTGCACAAATCTCCGTAGGGGCGGATTCCATATCCGCCCGTCCGGCAGAACACCTTGCGGGCGCATATGGAATGCGCCTCCGGTGTCAACTGAAAAAGTGCTTGACAACGGACGCGACTTGTGCTAAAAATATTTCAGCAATCGTTCAGATGGCTGCTCCGTCCGCACAGGATGGCGAACGCTGGTAGCCGCAATTCGGAGATTGTGATGAGCACATATATCAAGTATGGCTCCTTTTATCATGATCGAGAAAAGAGGTGAATTTAACCATGAAGCAGGGCATCCATCCGAACTATGTGGACTGCACCATCACTTGTGCCTGCGGCAATGTGATCCACACCCGTGACACCAAGCCGGAGATCCATGTCGAAGTTTGCAGCAAGTGCCATCCGTTCTACACCGGCAAGCAGAAGCTGGTCGATACCGGTGGCCGCGTCGAGCGTCTTCAAGCGCCGTTTCGCCAAGTCTGGCAAGTAATTCCGTTTTTGTACCCCGGATGTTCTTTCATCCGGGGTATTTTTGCTATAGAGTGAGGTTTGCGCCATGGCCGACTATAAAAAACCATACGCGGCACTTCCACATTTGAATATGAGGAAAAGCGCAGCCGCTTTATCGCCACCGCCGCCTTTGCCGATACCGAGGAAAAGGCCCTGGCTGTGCTGAACGCGGTGCGCGCCGCCAACCGCACGGCGCGCCATAATGTCTATGCCTATGTGCTGCAGAACGGCCGAACGCGGTATTCCGATGACGGCGAGCCCGCCAAAACCGCCGGGACCCCGGTGCTGGAGGCGATCGGCCACGCAGGTGTGGCCGATGTGATCGTTGTAGTGACGCGGTATTTCGGCGGCATTCTGCTGGGCACCGGCGGGCTGGTGCGGGCGTATACGGCGGCGGCCTCCGGCGCGCTGCAGCAGGCCGAGCTTGTCAGCATGCGCCTTGTGGTGGACTGCAGCGTCCGCGTAAGTTATGCCCAGTTTGAACAGGCCCAGCGCATCATTGCGGCGGCGGAAACAAGACTGGACGAGCCGGTCTTTGACGATGGCGTGACCCTTTGCTGGCGTATGCCCGCAGGGGCAGGAGGGGCGCTCTGCACCGCACTGAACGAGCTGACGCGCGGCGGGGCTGAGGTGGAGATTTCCAAACCGCAGTACGCCCGTTTTGAATTGCGGCAGCTTGCGGCGGCCAGAGGACTGGCCGCCCTACGGTACAAGGGGCCGATGGGGACGCCGCCCCCTGCAACCGTGAAAATATTTCAAAAAAATCCCCACAAAAAAAGAGTGTTTCCCATACTTTTGGCGTATTTATAGATAGAGGATCAGGAAAAGGGGGCGCACTATGACGATCCGTGAAGAGACCGAGGCCATTGAACGGCAGACCCTGAGCAGCTGCGCGACCTTGAGCGCGAACAGTCTGGGCCGCCGCCTGCCGCTGACGGAGGGGGACCCGATCCGGCCCTGCTTCCAGCGCGACCGGGATCGTATTCTCCACAGCAAGGCCTTCCGCCGGCTGAAGCAGAAAACACAGGTATTTCTCTCGCCGGAGGGGGACCACTACCGCACCCGGCTGACCCATACGCTTGAGGTGTCCCAGATCGCGCGCACGGTCTCCCGCGCGCTGCGGCTGAATGAGGACCTGACCGAGGCCATCGCCCTTGGGCATGATCTGGGCCACACTCCCTTTGGCCATGCGGGTGAGCGCGCCCCTTAACCGGCTTTGCCCGGGGGCTTCACCCATTACCGGCAGAGCCTGCGCGTTGTGGATTTTCTCGAGCGGGACGGTCAGGGGGCCTGAACCTGACCTGGGAGGTGCGCAACGGCATTGTGACCCACACGACCGGCGCCTGGGCACGCACACCGGAGGGCTGTGTTGTGCGCCGTGCGGATCACATCGCATTTTTTGAACCACGATATTGAGGATGCAATCACGGCGGGGGTGCTTGACCCGCGCCGCCTGCCGCCCGAGGCAACGGCCGTGCTGGGCCATACAAAGTCCGAGCGCATTACCACGATGATCACCGATCTGGTGACCCACAGCAGTGACGGCCAGATCTGCTTTTCGCCTGAGGTCGATGCCGCCTATGCGGTGCTGAAGGACTTTATGTATGCCACGGTCTATGTGGACCGGGAGGCTAAGCGCGAGGAAAAAAAGGTGGACAAGCTCATCAGTGAGCTGTATGACCGCCTGAGCAGCGAGCCCCGCCCTGATGCCGAATTTTTACATGCAGATCGCCTACAACGAGGGGTGGACCGCGCCGTGACCGACTATATCAGCGGCATGAGCGATGAGTTTGCCACCCGCCTGTTTGAAGAATTGTTCATACCGCAAAAGTGGCATGTTTTGTAACCGCAGCGCCTACAATCTGACAAGGAGGTGCAGTCAACCCATGATCCCTCAGGAATACATACAGGAAGTCGTGCGGCGCAATGATATTGAAGAGATCATCGGCCAGTATGTGCAGCTGCGCCGCCGCGGACGCACCGCCACCGGACTGTGCCCCTTCCACAATGAAAAACGCCGTCCTTCGTTGTCTATCCGGACACCCAGAGCTTTTTACTGCTTTGGCTGCGGCGCAGCGGGGGATGTCATCAACTTTGTGCGCAAATACAATAACCTTGGGTATGTCGAGAGCGTCAAGCAGCTGGCGGCCCGCGCCGGAATGCCCCTGCCCGAGGAGGATGACCGTGAATCCCGCGCGCGCCAGCGCCTTTGAGATCAACCGCTGTGCCGCCCGCTATTTTTATGAGAATCTGAACGCTCAGACGCCGGAGGCTGCGCTGGCCCGGAAATACTGGAAGGAAAAGCGCGGCCTGTCCGATGCGGCTATCCGCCGGTTTCGGGCTGGGCTATGCGCCCGAATGAGGGCTTCGGCCTTGTCAACTACCTCAAGCGCCGGGGTTTCGGGATGATGAGCTTCGAACATTCCGGGCTGATACGGCGCAGTGAGCGCGGCAATCTCTACACGATTTTCCGCCACCGCGTTATGGTACCCATCATTGACGTGCGCGGTGCCATCATCGCCTTTGGGGGCCGCGTGCTGGACGATTCCAAGCCGAAGTACATCAACAGCCCCGAGACGATGGTCTACCACAAGTCCCGCACGCTTTTTGCGCTGAACATCGCCAAAAAGTCAAAGGCCAAGCGGTACATCCTCTGTGAGGGCTATATGGACGTCATCTCGATGCACGAGGCGGGCTTTGACACGGCGGTCTGCGCCTGTGGCACGGCGCTGACTGCGGAGCAGGCCAAGCTGCTGAGCGAGTACGCCGGAGGAGGTCATCCTGAGCTATGACTCGGACGAGGCCGGCCAGAAGGCCACCGAGCGCAGCCTCGGGAATTCTGGCCAGCACGCCGCTGAAGGTCAGCGTGCTGAGCTATCAGGGCGCCAGGACCCCGATGAGTTCATCAAAAAATACGGCCGAGAGCGCTTTGAAATGCTGTTGAACGGCACGGCCAACCCCACGGAGTTCCAGCTGAAAAAGGCCAAGGCCAAGTACGATTTGCGCAGCGATGATGGGCGGCTGAGCTACATCCGCGAAGCAATCGGCATCCTGACCGAGCGCGGCGTTAGCCCCACGGCGCGGGACGTCTACGCCGGGCGCATTGCCGAGGAAACCGGTGTTTCCAAGCAGGCCATCGTCTCACAGATTGGCGGTGCCATGCACACGGCCGAGCGCCGCAGCCGCCGCCAGGAGCAGCGCGATTTGTCGAAGGAGGGCATTGCGGCGGATATCCGCGTGCCCTACACCAGCAGCGGCGAGTCTGCGCTGGCGGCGGCCTCCGCGGCGCGGCAGCTTGTGGCGGCCATGCTGCAGGACGCCGGGCAGGTGCCCTACATCCGTGAGCATCTGGATATGGAAACCATCCTTGTGCCGGAAATGCGCAACGTGATGCAGGCTATCTTCCGCTGCGCGGACAGCGGCCAGCCGATAAACCTTACAGCCCTGCAACAGTATCTGAACGATAACGAGCTGCAGGAGGTGGGCAAGGCACAGGCGTTCAACCACGCAACGCGGCTGCAAAGACAGGACATTGATATGTATCTGGAACGCCTGCAGACCGCAAAGCCGCTGGATGAAAAGGTCAAGAGCATGGACGATACGCAGTTCACGGACTTCTTTGCCGACCTTGGCAAAAAGAAGGGCGCACACCAACCGGAAGCTGACGAATGATATTCACGACATACGTTGTAACAATATAAAACCAAAAGGAGAACCTACTTATGGCAGAGAAGAAAGACCCTATCCGCAGTCTGGTTGACACCGGACGCCGCGTTGGCAAGCTGACCAGCAGCGAAATCAGCGATGCAATGGAGGAAGCCGGCAACGTTCTGGAAGTCGAAGCGATGGAAAAGCTCTATGAGGAGCTGGAAAGCAACGGCGTCGAGGTCATTGATGATACCCCCGTGGAGGTGGACGAGACGGCCCCCGGCCCGGATGACGGCGCGGATGATTACGATGACGGCCTGACCGCGGACGGCATTACGATTGATGACCCGGTCAAGGTCTACCTGAAGGAAATCGGCCGTGTGCCGCTGCTCAGCCCGGAGGAGGAGACCGAGCTGGCCCTGAAAATTCAGGCCGGCGGCCCCGAGGGCGAGAAGGCCAAGCAGCGCCTGAGCGAGGCCAACCTGCGTCTGGTCGTCTCCATCGCCAAGCGCTATGTGGGCCGCGGCATGCAGTTCCTGGACCTCATTCAGGAGGGCAACCTGGGTCTGATCAAGGCGGTGGAAAAGTTCGACCACACCAAGGGCTTCAAGTTCTCTACCTATGCAACGTGGTGGATTCGTCAGGCCATCACCCGTGCCATTGCGGATCAGGCCCGCACCATCCGCATCCCGGTGCATATGGTCGAGACCATCAACAAGGTCAAGAAGGTTTCCAGCCAGCTGCTGCACGAGTACGGCCATGACCCCAGCGCCGAGGAAATTGCCGAGCGACTGGATATGCCGGTGGACAAGGTCCGCGAGATTATGCGCGTGGCGCAGGAGCCGGTCAGTCTGGAAACGCCCATCGGCGAGGAGGAGGACAGCCATCTGGGCGACTTCATCCCCGATGATGATGCCCCCGTCCCGGCCGAGGCAGCCAGCCAGACCCTGCTGAAGGAGCAGCTGGCCGATGTGCTCAAGACGCTGACCCCGCGTGAGGAAAAAGGTGTTGCGTCTGCGCTTTGGTTTGGAGGACGGCCGCCCCCGCACGCTGGAAGAAGTCGGCAAGGAGTTCAACGTCACGCGTGAACGTATCCGCCAGATTGAGGCCAAGGCCCTGCGCAAGCTCCGCCACCCCAGCCGCAGCAAGAAGCTGCGCGATTTCCTCGATTGATAGAAGTGTAAACCGCAAACACCCCCGCCGTACCCGGCGGGGGTGTTTGTTTGCTGTCTGCGTTGTCCTGTGGGGCGCAATGCCGTTTCCAACCTATTTGTAGGGGGCGGCGTCCCCGATGCCCCGGGCGGTTACCCGGCAAATGCTGCTTGCCGGTAGCCTGCGGGCCGCATATATGCGGCCTCTGCGGAGTGTAGGGTGAACGGTATTTGCGGATAAGCGCGGAGGAGTCAAGACCCCTCCCCACAGATATATCATTCTTTCCTTTTTCCGGAAGGGCGGCATTACTGCACGCCTTTTCCCGGCTGATATTGCAAAATCTTCTCCGAAAAATGCTTGGTGAAAAACTGCACAAAGGGGCCGAGAGCGAAGGCACAGAGCAGCGTGCCCAGACCAATCAGGCCGCCCAGCAGCCAGGCAATCACGGCGCACAGCGCATCGGTGAAGATGCGGCAGCCGAAGTAGGGGACAGGCAGGCGGTCGGCCAGCATCAAGGAGAGCGCGTCATAGGGCGCTACGCCCAAATCGGCGGTCTGATACAGCGAAGCCCCCAGCGCGACAACCAGCACGCCGATGACCACCCAGAGCAGCTGCAGCGGGAGCATGTCGGCCGAGCCGAAAACGCCGACCAGTATATCACTTGTGAACGTCACCACAAAACCGATGCAAAGGCTGTTGATAATCGTCCCCAGCCCGATGTACCGCCGCCCCCAGATAAGCTGCGGAATGAACAGGAAAAGATTCATCAGCACGTTTTCGATGCTGAACGAGAGCCCGACCAGCTCGGAGATGCGCAGGTTCAGCGCACTGATGGAGTCATTGCCAAGGTGGGGAAAACTTGAACACGGCAATGCCGATACCGATAATCACAACGCCTGCAATCATGCCGAGGATGCGCCGCAGGGAGATTTTCTGTCCGAGAATGTTCATGTGTAAAACGTCCAATCTTTTTTATAATATAGAGATTTTACTATAACTATCGCGTATAAACTGCTGTGCTGTCAAGAGTAAACCTGTTTAAAATATCACAGCCATCCTTGTGAAAACTGCTGAAAACCGCCCGCTATAACCGCTGTTCTGAATTTGTCAAGTGCGGCAAAATGGGACAAAATCAGCAAAATGCTGAAATTTTGTTACGCCGACCCGGGCGTTCGATGAAAACAAAAAACTTCATAAAAAAGCCGAAAAACCCTTGACAACAAGCCTTTTAGCCTGTATACTGATACAGTATCACAAAAATGGAATAGAGCGCCCTAAAGGGATTTTGCAAAATCCGCAAAATCAAAAAGTTTGTGAAAAATGCCGAATATGACGGTCTTTCACAGTACACTTTCGGGCTGCTTTCGCCAACTTTGTCAATCTATGGAATAGGAGTGGTCGCGTTTTATGGTAAAGGTCAAGCCCGTACAAAACGGCAGAACGACCCGCATGAGCTTTTCCCGCATCAACGAAGTGATTGGTATGCCCAATCTGATCGAGATCCAGAAAAACTCTTACAACTGGTTCCTGGAGGAAGGCCTGCATGAGGTTTTCCACGACATTGCCGCAATCGAGGACTACACCGGCAACCTGGTGCTGGAGTTCGTTGATTACCGGCTGGACAAGAACCCCAAATATTCTATTAAAGAATGTAAAGAGAGAGATGCCACGTATGCGGCACCTCTGTATGTCACGGCTCGTCTGTTCAACAAGCAGACCGGCGAGGTGAAGGAACAGGAAATCTTCATGGGCGATTTCCCGCTTATGACGGACGCCGGTACCTTCATCTCCAACGGTGCCGAGCGTGCCATCGTCTCTCAGCTGGTCCGTTCCCCCGGTGTTTTCTATGGTTCCAGCAAGGACCGTACCGGCAAGGACCTGTTTACCGCCACTATGAACCCCAACCGCGGCGCATGGCTGGAGTATGAGACGGACTCCTCTGACGTTTTCTATGTCCGCATTGATAAGAACCGCAAGCTGCCGGTCACCACGCTGCTGCGTGCGCTGGGCCTGTCCACCGATGACCAGATCAAGCAGTTCTTCGGCGATTCCGAGCCGAAGATCAACGCCTCCCTCGAGAAGGATATCACCCACAACACCGAGGAAGGCCTGCTCGAGGTCTACCGCAAGCTGCGCCCCGGCGAGCCGCCGACGGTCGAAAACTCCCGCGCACATCTGAACAACCTGTTCTTTGACCCGCGCCGTTACGATCTGGCCCGCTTCGGCCGCTACAAGATGAACAATAAGCTCAGCCTGACCCGCCGCATCGCCGGCTACAAGGCCGGCGAGGATATCATTGCCCCCCTGACCGGCGAGCTGCTGGCCGCCAGGGGAGAGAAGATCAATATGGCCAAGGCCGAGGAGATCGATGCCGCCGGTGTTACCCGCGTGGTCATTCTGGTCGAGCACAAGGGTGAGGAGCCCGCGCCTTCATCGTTGTCTCCAATGGCTGCGTGGACGCACAGAAGTTCTTCAGCTTCGATGTTGAGGCCGAGGCTGGCATCAACGAGCGCGCCAACTTTGCGGAAATCCGCAAGATTCTCGACACCACCTCCGATGTCGAGGAGCAGAAGGAGCTGCTGCGCCAGAACCACGATGTTCTGATCAGCCGCACCGTCACCGTCGACGATATCTTTGCATCTGTCAATTATCTGCTGGGTCTTGACCACGGCATCGGCACCACGGACGAGATTGACCATCTGGGCAACCGCCGCGTCCGCAGCGTTGGTGAGCTGCTGCAGAACCAGTTCCGCATCGGCTTCTCCCGTATGGAGCGCGTCATCCGCGAGCGTATGACCCTGCAGAATCAGGAGAACGGCGAAATCACCCCGCAGAGCCTGGTCAACATCCGCCCGGTTGTGGCCGCTATCAAGGAGTTCATCGGTTCCAGCCCGCTGTCTCAGTTCATGGACCAGAACAACCCGCTGGCCGAGCTGACCCACAAGCGCCGTCTGTCTGCTCTGGGCCCCGGCGGTCTGTCCCGTGACCGCGCAGGCTTCGAGGTCCGCGACGTTCACTACACCCACTACGGCCGTATGTGCCCCATCGAGACGCCTGAAGGCCCGAACATCGGTCTGATCTCCTATCTGGCTACCTACGCCAAGATCAACAAGTACGGCTTCGTGGAAGCACCTTACCGCCGCGTTGACAAGGCCACCGGCATCGTCACCGATGAGGTCGTCTATATGACCGCCGACGAGGAGGACGAGTATATCGTCGCGCAGGCCAACGAGCCGCTGGACGAGAACAACCACTTTGTCCGTCCCCGCGTTTCCGGCCGCCACCGCAATGACATCCAGGAGTTCGACGCTTCTCAGGTCGACTTTATGGACGTCTCTCCCCGCATGATGGTCTCCGTCGCTACGGCCTGCATCCCGTTCCTCGAGAACGATGACTGTAACCGTGCCCTGATGGGCTCCAACATGCAGCGTCAGGCTGTGCCTCTGATGGTCACCCAGCAGCCCATTGTCGCTACCGGCATGGAGTACAAGGCCGCCACCGACTCCGGTGTCTGCGTGCTGGCCGCCCATGACGGCACGGTCGAGTATGTTGACGCCGACAAGATTATTGTCCGCTGCGCCGACGGCTCTGCCGATACCTATGAGCTGATCAAGTTCATGCGCTCCAACCAGGGCAACTGCAACAACCAGCGCCCCATCGTCAATGTCGGCGATGCCGTCAAGACCGGCGATGTGCTGGCCGATGGCCCCGCTACCCGCAACGGTGAGATCAGCCTTGGCAAGAACGCTCTGGTCGGCTTCATGACCTGGGAGGGCTACAACTACGAGGACGCCGTCCTGCTGAACGAGAAGCTCGTCCGCGAGGATGTTTACACCTCCATCCACATTGAAGAATACGAGACCGAGGCCCGCGACACCAAGCTCGGACCCGAGGAAATCACCCGCGACATCCCGAACGTCGGCGATGACGCACTGAAGGATCTGGACGACCGCGGCATCATCCGCGTCGGCGCCGAGGTCAAGACCGGTGACATCCTGGTCGGCAAGGTCACCCCGAAGGGCGAGACCGAGCTGACCGCCGAGGAGCGCCTGCTGCGCGCCATCTTCGGTGAGAAGGCCCGCGAAGTCCGCGATACCTCCCTGCGTGTGCCCCACGGCGCCTACGGCATCGTGGTCGACGTCAAGGTGTTCACCCCGGAGAACAGCGACGAGCTGCAGCCCGGCGTGCGTATGTGCGTGCGCTGCTACATCGCCCAGAAGCGTAAGATCAGCGTTGGCGATAAGATGGCTGGCCGCCACGGCAACAAGGGCGTTGTCTCCCGTATCCTGCCGGAGGAGGATATGCCTTCCTGCCCGACGGCACCCCGCTGGACATCGTGCTGAACCCCCTGGGCGTTCCCTCCCGTATGAACATCGGTCAGGTTCTGGAGGTCAACCTTGGCTACGTGGCCAAGGCACTGGGCTGGAAAGTCCAGACCCCCGTCTTCGACGGCGCCCACGAGTCCGACCTGCGCGACTGCTTCGCCGAGGCCCGCGAGAAGTGGCACGGCGAGAACGCCCCCGAGTACCCGACCCATCTGGACCGCCTGATGAGCGAGAAGGGCCATGTCATTGACTTCTCCAAGATTGATTTGACTGATGACGGCAAGACCACCCTGTATGATGGCCGTACCGGCGAGCAGTTCCCCAGCAAGGTCACGGTAGGTTATATGTACTACCTGAAGCTGCATCACCTGGTAGATGATAAGATTCATGCCCGCTCCACCGGCCCCTACTCCATGGTTACCCAGCAGCCTCTGGGCGGCAAGGCACAGTTCGGCGGCCAGCGCTTCGGCGAGATGGAAGTCTGGGCGCTGGAAGCTTACGGCGCAGCCTACACCCTGCAGGAGATCCTGACCATCAAGTCCGACGATGTTGTGGGCCGTGTCAAGACCTACGAGGCCATCGTCAAGGGCGAGCCTATCCCGCGCCCCGGTATCCCCGAGAGCTTCCGCGTTATGCTCAAGGAGCTGCAGAGCCTTGGTCTGGATATCGTTGTGCAGGATAAGGAAGGCAACGCCGTCGATATGCGTCAGGAGTTTGACGACGATGACAGCAGCTTTGAGAACAACGACTACGATCTGGGCGATAATGTTATGGTCGAGAGTGAGCTGCAGGACGACTACAGCGTCAAGGATGCCGACGAGGGCTTTGATGACGATCTGGACGAGGATGCCGGCCCCACCGCTGAGGATCTCGCCGCAATCGAGTCTGATTCCTTTGATGATTGATAATCGTGCGTCATATTGAATTTGAGAGGGTTCGCTGAATGGAAAATAAAGAATTCGATTCTATTAAGATCGGCCTTGCCTCCCCGGACCAGATCCGTGCCTGGAGCTATGGTGAGGTCACCAAGCCCGAAACCATCAACTACCGTACCCTGAAGCCGGAGCGCGACGGCCTGTACTGCGAGCGCATTTTCGGACCTACCAAGGACTGGGAATGCCACTGCGGCAAGTACAAGCGCATCCGCTACAAGGGTAAGATCTGCGACAAGTGCGGCGTCGAGGTCACCCGCGCCAAGGTCCGCCGTGAGCGCATGGGCCACATCGAGCTGGCTGCTCCTGTTTCGCACATCTGGTATTTCAAGGGCATTCCCAGCCGCATCGGCCTGATGCTGGACATCAGCCCCCGTCAGCTGGACAAGGTCCTGTATTTCGCCAACTACATTGTCACTGACCCCGGATTCACCCCGCTGGAGAAAAAGCAGCTGCTGACCGAGCGTGAGTACAAGGAGATGCGCGAAAAGTACGAGGATACGTTTGAAGCCAGCATGGGCGCTGAGGCGATCCAGAAGCTGCTGGCCGAGATCGACCTCGACAAGCTCAGCAAGGAGCTCCGCGAGGAGCTTGAGCATGCCAACGGTCAGAAGCGCGTGCGTCTGCTCAAGCGTCTGGAGTGCGTGGAGAGCTTCCTCGAGAGCAACCAGCGCCCCGAGTGGATGATCATGACGGTCATCCCCGTGATCCCGCCGGATCTGCGCCCCCTGCTGCAGCTGGACGGCGGCCGCTTTGCCACGTCCGACCTGAACGATCTGTACCGCCGCGTCATCAACCGCAACAACCGCCTGAAGCGTCTGCTGGAGCTGGGCGCTCCCGACATCATCGTCCGCAACGAGAAGCGCATGCTGCAGGAGGCTGTGGACGCCCTGATCGACAACGGCCGCCGCGGCCGCCCTGTCACCGGTGCCAACAACCGTGCGCTGAAGTCCCTGTCCGATATGCTGAAGGGCAAACAGGGCCGCTTCCGCCAGAACCTGCTGGGCAAGCGTGTGGACTACTCCGGCCGTTCCGTTATCGTTGTCGGCCCCGAGCTGAAGATCTATCAGTGCGGCGTGCCGAAGGAGATGGCTCTCGAGCTGTTCAAGCCTTTCGTCATGAAGGATCTGGTCGAGAAGGAGAAGGCCAACAACATCAAGTCCGCCCGCAAGATGGTCGAGCGTGCCCGCCCCGAGGTCTGGGATTCTCTGGAAACGGTCATCAAGGGTCACCCGGTCCTGCTGAACCGTGCGCCTACGCTGCACCGTCTGGGCATCCAGGCTTTCGAGCCTGTCCTGGTCGAGGGTCGTGCCATCAAGCTGCACCCCCTGGTCTGCACCCCCTTCAACGCCGACTTCGACGGCGACCAGATGGCTGTCCATCTGCCGCTGTCCACCGAGGCCCAGCGCGAGGCCAAGATGCTGATGCTGGCCTCCGGCAACCTGCTCAAGCCCTCTGACGGCGAGCCCGTCACCGTGCCCACACAGGATATGATTCTGGGCAGCTACTACCTGACCCTCGTCAACCCCGAGGATAAGGGCCACGGCAAGGTCTTCCGCGATGAGGCCGAGGCTATGATGGCCTACTCTGAGGGCCTGATCACCCTGCAGGCTCCCATCAAGGTGCGCCGCACCATGACCTTTGACGGCGTGGAGGAGACCGCGTCTGGTCGATACCACGATGGGCCAGATCATCTTCAACACCCCGATCCCGCAGGATCTGGGCTATGTCGATCGTACCGACCCGGCTACGAAGTTCGACTATGAGATGAACCCCCGCACCCTCAAGATCGCTTCCGGCGGCAAGAGCGACAAGCTGACGAAGAAGGGCCTGCCCGACATCATCAGCCGCTGCCTGACCAAGCACGGCACCAAGACCTGCGCCATGATGCTGGATCAGATCAAGGCACAGGGCTACAAGTACTCCACCCTGTCTGCCATCACGGTCGCTGTCCCCGATGCTATCATGCCCGACGAGAAGCCCGCTATTCTGGCTGCTGCCGATAAGAAGATCGAGAAGGTCATGAAGAACTTCAACCGCGGCCTGATCTCCGATGAGGAGCGCTACCGCAAGACGGTTGAGATCTGGCAGGCCGCCACCGAGGAAGTCTCCGAGGCTCTGAGCGACAACTTGAAGAAGAACCACCAGCGCAACCCCATCTATATGATGTCCGATTCCGGTGCCCGTGGTTCTATGGACCAGATCAAGCAGCTGGCCGGTATGCGCGGCCTGCTGGCCAACACGGCCGGTAAGACGCTGGAAATGCCTATCCGCGCCAACTACCGTGAAGGTCTGAATATCCTGGAATACTTCATTTCTTCTCGAGGCGCCCGTAAGGGCTTGGCCGATACCGCTCTGCGTACCGCTGACTCCGGTTATCTGACCCGCCGTCTGGTCGATGTCTCTCAGGAGGTCATCATCCGCGAGGAGGACTGCCACGCGACCGAGGGCATCTGGGTCCGCGAGATCAGCGAGGGCAACTCCGTTGTCGAGAGCTTCAAGGAGCGCTTGAACGGCCGTTACTCCCTGCATGATGTCCACGATCCTGCCACTGGCGAGCTGCTCGTCAGCAAGGATAAGATGATGGATATGTTTGACGCCGAGAAGGTCGTCAACGCCGGCATCACCGAACTGGAGATCCGCTCCGTCATGACCTGCCGCGCCCATGTGGGCGTCTGCGCACGCTGCTACGGCTCCAACATGTCCAACGGCCAGTGCGTCAAGGTCGGTGAGTCTGTCGGCATCATCGCCGCTGAGTCCATCGGCGAGCCCGGCACCCAGCTGACCATGCGTACCTTCCATACCGGCGGTATCGCATCGGCCGAAGATATCACACAGGGTCTTCCCCGTGTTGAGGAGCTGTTTGAGAGCCGCCGCCCGAAGGCGATGGCCATCATGTCCGAGATCGCCGGTACCGTCCACATTGACGATACCAAAAAGACCCGCCATGCCGAGATTACCGGCACGGACGAGAACGGCGCACCCATCACCAGAGCTACCTGATTCCGTTTGGTCAGCGCCTCAAGGTTATGGAG
>VOFK01003421.1_pt1 | contig 18610 bp, 27 predicted proteins | sample 5384121 | NCBI WGS metagenome assembly VOFK01 (sample SAMN12384730, study PRJNA508395) | human gut metagenome | isolation source: healthy gut J | host: Homo sapiens
TCCGTACTTCGTTCAGTTGCGTATTGCTAACGCAGGTTTTCGAGCAGCATCCTCGCCGGGCTTGAGGTTTGCAGCCATCTCGGCGGCCTTCTCGCCCATGCAGTCGCCGGCAAACATCACCTTCACGCCCAGGCGTTTCTCGATGGCGGGGACGATCTGCTCCAGCGAGAACTTGGGATCGGGATTCTTCTTGGGACGTCCCAGGTGCGACATCAGGATGACCGAGCCGCCCTTTTCGAGCACCTTCTTGATGGTGGGGATCGCCGCACGGATGCGGGTATCGTCCGTTACCTCGCCCTTCTCGTTGAGGGGCACGTTGAAATCCACGCGGATGATCGCGCTTGCCTTTTGAAATCGTAATTGTCGATTGCGAACATAGCTCTTTTGATTTTGAATTATTTTGATGAATTGATCTTTCAGCTCCTTATTACCGGGGCAAATTTATGAAAATAATTTAAAAAAGTGTTATTCCGATAACAGAAAAAATAATGCGCCCGGCGCCTTCCACGGCACGCTAATAGAACGTCCCCTTGGGGCGAAGATCGCGTACCCGAAATTGAACGTCAGGTACATGTTCTTCCAGTTGCGCAGGTCGTATTTGGTCAGGGCCAGGCTGACCGGACCGATCGGCGTATGGTAGACCAGCGACGCCTCGGCGATATAGTGCCAGCGCTCGTCCACCGGGATTCTTCAGGGGGTTGAAGTCCCGTTTTTCACGGAACATGGTGTAGAACCCCGTCCGGAAGAAGCAGTTGGGCAGCAGGTCGAAGGTCGGCATCAGGCCCCACGCCGCAAAGCGTTTGCCCGGAAGTCGGGCATGTAGACCATCCGCGCATGCGGCACGGGCGCATAGTCGGGCATCGACATCAGGGTCGCGGATTCGGTCCGGAACCGCGGGTGGTTGGTCCACACGGCATCGACGTTCAAACCGAACGAGAACCAGCTGACGCCCGGCACATCGAAGAACTTGTCCCACGAAAAAACGCCCTCCGAACCACTGTCGGGTTTCGCGCGAAACGAAGTCTTTCGCATCGTAGGGCTGGTATTTGTCGCGTCCGGCGACATAGATGGCCGAGAGATGCAGTTCGGAACCCCGGCGGGGATAGAGGAACTTGTCGAGCGTATTACGCGACCCCAGCTCGGCCCATCCCGAAGAACGAATAGCGCGAATGGTCGGTATCGTCGGCGAACAGCTCGTCCGAATCGTACCGGTAGTTGATGTGTCCGGCGTTGGCGCGCAGCGTCAGGAGACGCTGCGGTGGGTCAACGGCATCCCCACGCCCGTCGAAAAGAAGCTTCTCCGCTGTTCTTGACCTGCTGGGCGTTGCGGACCTTGGTGACGTTGCCGAAATAGCCGTGGCGGAAATTCCGGACCGCGAAATTGTAGGAATAGTCGAGGAATATCGGCTTCCACGCGTAGAAATCCGTCCGGCCTCCGATCGCTCCCCACGTATAGATCGGCCCGAGGTAGAGGTCTGCGCCCAACTGCTGCCCCACACGGCCGATCGTCTGGTAATTGACGCCGATGTAGGCCTGGTTGAAGGCCGTCGAGGAGATGCCGCCCCAAGGATGATCTTGAAATTGGGCCGCGTGCCGAACTTGGCCTCGAACGAATAACGTTCCCGGACGGAGTCGTAGCGCACGGTGGGGAAGTCCATCGTGAAATCGCCGCCGGCAAGCACCTCGAAGAGAGGTTTGTCTTTCAGCTCCTCGAAAGCCCATCGGCCGCTGAATGCCCGGCGTGCGGCGGTCCACCTGCACGAAATCGCGGATATACTCCCGCTGGGCGCGCTTCAGCCCTTCGAGCTTATAGTCGTCGAAGACCAGCGGCGGACACTTGGCGCGGAACTCCTCGCGACGCCCGGCGTAGTAGGCCGACGCGGCGTTCGGCGACTTTCTCCAACAGCTGCGGCATGACGGCCATCGCATCTTCATAACCTGCGTTCATAATCGCCACGGCGCTGTCGAAATCGAGCATGTTGACCCCCACGGCGCGCGGCGGATCGTGACGCTGCGGCCCTCGGGCAGCGTGTAGTCGGTATCGTGCATCGCCAGCATGAAAGCCTGGTCCATGATGTTGCTCTCCTCGCTGGGCGGGGTGTTGCCCTCGGTGCAGATCGAGCCGACGATCAGATCGGGCCGGAAATCTTCGTCGAGGGGTTTCCACGGAAAATTGTCGTAGATACCTCCGTCGTAGAGCAGCATCGAGTCGACCTTGATCGGCTTAAACGCCAGCGGGATGGCCATCGACGAGCGGACCGCCTCGCTCAAATCCCCCTCGCGCAGGACCACCGGCCCGCGGTGGTTCAGGTCGCTGGCCACACAGAGGAACGGCACCATCAGGCGGTCGAAATCACCGTCCGCAGCGGCCGTCGCCGGAGCGAACAGCTCCGTGAGGGCCATGTCGATCTGCGTCGAGGAGATCAGGTTCCGGGGTACGCGCAGCCGCTTCCCGGAGGGACTCTCGACGTCGATGCGCAGGCTCAATGAACGCGACGGATTGCTCCCCCACCTGCCGGTAATAGGCCATGTATTTGTTGGGGTCGATGCGCCCCGAGACCCACTCCTTGACCACCCCCGATTTGACGATCGCACGCATTTCGGCCGGGGAGTATCCGGCGGCGTACATCGCGGCGATGATCGAGCCCATCGAGGTTCCGGCCACATAGTCGATCGGCACGCCGTTCTCTTCGAGCGCTTCCAGCACGCCTATGTGGTAGAGCCCCTTCGCGCCGCCGCCGCTCATCACGACCCCGATACCTTCTGGGCCGCAGCAGGGAGCGCCGCCAGCAGCAGCATCCCGACAAATGAGCCGATTTTACGCAACATATCTCAATTTTTTTATAACTTTGCACGTTACTACGATGTCTCTCAAAAGTAGACAAAAAAAAACACGAGCAAAATATGACCGACAAAATCAATGAACTCCTGCGACGTGTCGAGGAGTTTAAGCCGAAAGCCGCCGCCGAAATCGAGGAGTTCCGCATCCGGATCCTCGGCAAGAAAGGCGAGTTGACCGCCCTGATGGAGGAGTTCAAGACGGTAGCCCCCGAACTGAAACGCGAGTTGGGACAGCAGCTGAACCGCCTCAAAAACGAGGCCACGGAGCGCATCAACGCGCTGCGCGAGCAGTTGCAGAACGCCGCGGCCGACGAGGCCTCGTCGATCGGGCGACCTGACGCGCCCTGGCACGGCCGAGCAGTTGGGTTCGCGCCACCCGATCTCGATCGTCAAGAACCAGATCGTCGAGGTCTTCTCGCGGCTGGGCTACACCGTGGCCGACGGGCCCGAGATCGAGGATGACTGGCACGTTCTTCTCGGCGCTCAACTTCCCGCCCGAACACCCGGCGCGCGACATGCAGGACACGTTCTTCATCGAAAAGGATCCCGACATCCTGCTGCGCACGCACACCTCGTCGATCCAGGTCCGCACGATGGAGCGCCAGAAACCGCCCATCCGTGTCATCTGCCCCGGCCGCGTGTTCCGCAACGAAGCCATTTCGTACCGCGCGCACTGCATCTTCCACCAGATCGAAGGCCTCTACATTGACGAGGCGTCTCGTTCGCCGACATGAAGCAGTCGCTGCTCTACTTCGCCAAGGAGGTCTTCGGCGAGCAGGCCGTGATCCGCATGCGCCCGTCGTATTTCCCCTTCACCGAACCGTCGGCCGAGGTCGACGTATCGTGCAACCTCTGCGGCGGCAAGGGCTGCCCGGTGTGCAAAGGGCACCGGATGGCTCGAAATCATGGGCTGCGGCATGGTAGACCCCAACGTACTCCAGGCAAACGGCATAGACCCCGAAAAATACTCGGGCTTCGCCTTCGGCATGGGTATTGAACGCATCGCAATGCTCAAATACGGCGTGAAAGACCTGCGCCTCTATTTCGAGAACGACGTGCGTTTCCTCCACCAGTTCGACACGGCACTCTAAAACACCGGGCCCATGAAACGTCTGACAGCGATCACGGTACTGTGCGTGCTCTTCCTTTCGGCCTTCGCCGCCGGGAAAGGCCCCGCCGGCGTGCCCGGCTATCCCGATTCGCTGCGCAGCGTATGGCTGTACACCGAAGGCGTCAAGCAGAATGCCATCGCCGGAGACTCGGTGCGCGCCCGGGCTAATTCTTCGCCGAGGCGATCCGCAACGACTCGACCTACGCCCCGGCCTATTACGAAATGGCCGCCAACGGCATGTATTCCACGCCCGACGAGGCGGTGGATCTGGCACGCACGGCCTTCCGGCTCGACACCGCCAACAAGTGGTACCACCAGTTCCTCGGGCAGGCACTCATCTATGCCCGCCGTTACGACGAGGCGCTGGCCGTCTACCGCCGCCTGCGCAGCGACGAGCCGCAAAGAACCCCGACAACTACCGGATTCTGGCCGGCCCTCTACGAGCAGGCGCAGCAGCCCTTCTCGGCCATCGCCACGCTCGACTCGGCCGAAGTGCGCTTCGGCCGCATCCCGGTGCTGAGCACCATGAAACGGCAGCTGCTGGTCGCTACGCGCCAGATGGACAAGGCCGTCGAAGAGGCCGGGCCATGGTCGAAGCGGTGCCTTTACGAGGCCAGGAACACCACGTCGTGCTGGCCGACCTCTACGCCATCGCCAAGAAGGGATTCGCTGGCCCGCGCCGAATACGACCGCGCATTGCAGATCGACTCCACAAACGTGGAGACGCTGATGGCGCTGGCCGATTTCTACAACGGCCGCCACGATTACCGGGCGGTGCTGGACGTTACGCAGCGGCTTTTCGAGTCGGACAAAATGCCGCTCGACACGAAGATCAAGCGATTCGAACATCTTCACCTCCGACATGCGCTTCTACCGCGAATACTATTTCCAGCTGAATACGCTGGCCTCGATCCTTGCGATCCGCTACCCGCAGGACAAGCGCGTCGTGGAGCTTTATGCCAAACACCTGATCGCTTCGGGCGAACTGGAGCAGGCGCTCGCGCTCTACAAGCGCCACCTCGCCGACCAGCCTCCCGTCGAGAGTATTTCCGTTCGGTGATCGACATCGAGAGCTATCTTCAGCATCCCGATTCGGTGAACTACTATCGGGCGCGCCCTGGAGCTCTTTCCCGGACAGGTCGATTTCCACCTCTCGAAAGGGCATACGCTGAATTATTCCAAACAATATCCCCAGGCGATCAAAGCCTACAAACAATCGCTGGGCTATGCCCGGACAGATTCGCTGCGCAGCGTGATCTGGGGATTTATCGGCGACACCTGGCACCAGAAAGCCACCGCCGGCGAACAGGACATCGACGACGATTTCGCCCGGGCTGTCCGAAAAGGTTCGTTCCGGGCGGATATGAAGCAGTGCTACAAAGCCTACGACCACAGCCTGCGCTACGATCCGGATAACGCCATGGTACTCAACAACTACGCCTATTTCCTCTCGCTCGAAGGGCGTGAACTCGAAAAGGCGCTCACGATGTCGAGCCGCGCCATCGCCCTCACGGACAACAACCCCACCTACCTGGACACCCATGCCTGGGTGCTCTTCAAGCTGGGACGCACGGCCGAGGCCAAGAAGGTGATGCAGCAGGCCATCGCCCTCGACGGGCAGGAGAGTGCGGCGCTGCTGGTTCATTACGGGGATATCCTTCATGCCATGGGCGAACAGTTCATGGCCGAAATATACTGGCGCAAGGGACTCGAAAAGGGCTACGACGCCGACCAGATCACCCGCCGCATGGAACAGGGCAAAGCCGAAAAAGAGTGACCGTGATGAAGCCCGCCCGCATACTGACCCTCCTTTTCCTGTTCGCCGCCTTTACCGCTGCGGCGCAGGGGGGCCGCGATGCCATCGAAGAGCAGAAACGGGTCATCGCCGCCCTGGAAAAGAGGATTGCCGACGAGGAACGCGCGATCTCGAAGATACAGGAAGGCCGCGCCGCCACCGAGGAACGGGTTCGCCGCCTGGCGCGCCAGCTCGACTCCCGCAACCAACTGCTCGAAGAGACCGAGAAGCAGGTGCGCCTGCTGCGCAAGGAGATATCCCAGTACGGACAGCGTCGCCGGCGATCTCAGCTCGGCCCCTGGAACGCAACCGTACGCAGTATGCCGAGATGGTACGCGAGGCCTACCGCAACTATAAGCACAACAATTACCTGACCTACATTTTCTCGTCGCGCGACTTCGCCGACGTCGCGAAAAAAAAAGATCACCAACCTGCGCGAGGTGGCTTCGATGCGCGAACGCAAACTGCACGACATCGCCGCACTTTCGGAACAGGTCGCCCGCGAAGGAGCTGCTCGACCGTCGCAAACGCTCGTTGGATTCGGTGACGCAGAACCTCACCGCCCAGAAACAGAAGCTCCAGCGCGATTCGCGCAACGCCGGGCCAATATCCGCCAAATGTCGCAGAAGGAGAAACAGGCCCTGCAACGCAAACTGTCGCAGGAACAGCAACTCGACGTGGCCATCAGCGAGCTGCGCAAACTCACCAAAGGCAATACCGAGGGTGCGTCGTTCTCGACCAAGAGACCACGGGGCTGAGGCTTCCCGTCACGGCCGGTTCGGTAAAACGCTACAAAGGAGAACATGGCCGAGAACACCGGCCCCAAGGGTGCGCACGTCATTTCGATCTACGACGGAAAGGTCGTCGACGTGAAGCGCAACCGCATCACCAACAAATACGACGTTTACGTCGCTCACGGCGAATACATAACCTCCTATGCCAACATGGGGACGATCTGCGTCGAGAAGGGCCAGAAAGTGGCAAGAAACGCACAGATAGGAACCATCGGCTCGGCGGTCAACGTGATGACGATGGAAACCGAATACCAACTCGTCTTCGGCATCTACCCGCCCAACCCCGGCGAGAAGCTCCGCGCCGAAAACTGTTTCAAACGGTAAACCCCGGCGATAAACACCGAACCGGGAACCCTTCCGAACGATAAACACCGACAATAAATACCGGATCGGGAATCCTTCCGAACGGTAACCCCGGACACGCCACGCCGAAAAACCGTTTCGGGCGAAGGATAAATCCCATCAAATATTTTTGGCAACGGCGGGCAAAAATCCCGCTCTAAACCTGGCCACCTCTCCCGTCGACCTTTTCCGGATCAAAAAACCTTTTCCGCAGCCCTGTATCTGGCCAGAACGGAATACAACAGCGGGATCCCGCAAAAAACAGGATCCCGCTTATCGGTTTTTCCGGAAAGTCTTCAGACCTCCGGCGAATCGAGGATAATCACCGGGTCGCCTATGTTGGCGGGGATTTCGACCCAAAACCAGTTCAGGTCGCCCGGTTTATCGGCCGCATCCACGCCCACGACATAGTAGAAGAGCTTGTCCCCTGCCTTGAACCCGGCGCCGTTGTTATTGAACTTGTGCTCGGCCGTGTCCATATAAACGCCCGGCACACCGTCCTCGTAATCCATCAGGATATAACCGATCAGCGTCTTTTTAGTCATCATACCCTTCGCCGATGACATTCACCGTCTCGGTACTGAATAAAATGCGCAACACTTGACATTGGCTTTGTTGGTGACACGCAACGTCCCCTTTCCGCCGACCGTCTCATAGGAGAATTCGACATCGACCCACGGCGACGTCACGACGACCGGCTGTCGGCTGTCGTCGTCGAAGCCTTTGCCGGATCCGAATCGGTATATCCGGGGGCGTCTCCGGCCAGCGCAACGACTTCTGAGCGTATATTCCGTAGCGGGTTTTAGCCCCGAAAAGAGACTTCCACGGCATCATACGAAGCGATCTCAGCCACGACGACCTCCTGTCCACCTTCAGTCGTCAGCAATTTATAAACCGAAAAAGCCACAGCATGGCTCCACGGCCGTCCACGAGGCCGCGAACGACGTGGGTTTGACGTCCTGTGAAGACAATCCCGGGCGAAGCGAGTTTCACAGGCTGCGGATCGGGTTCGGATCCTTTGTCGTCATCACATCCCGAAAACAACGCCACGGCAAAAAAAGCCGCAAGCGCGGTAAGCATTTTGAAGATTTTCATTTTGAGAGATTTTTGGGTTAATACTTCGTGACGAGGCAAAATATAACGGTTTTTTCCGTATCGTTATTCGCCCCGATATATCAATAAGAAATTGTATATCAGAACAATATGAAAAAAAACCAGGACATGGGGCAATGTATCCCGGGTCGGAAATAAAAGTTACGATCCGTAACTAAAAACCGCTCCCTTTCTGAAAAAATATTTTTTTTAATTTTCGGAATTTCCTGCGGGGAAGGCAGATGCAGCTTCGGAATGCCACCCGGACACGGACAACGAGAAAAAGCCCGCCGGGACGTTTTCATCTGTATTATTTTTGTACTTTTGCAAAGATTTACAGACTGATTACGGCCTCGGGCCGTCCTTCAAACATGGCAATACGATACTATAACGACGATTGTACCTTCCGGCTGCCGCAGAAACGCCTGACGGCGGCATGGCTGCGCGAAGTGGCCGAAGCGGAAGGGTATGCGCTGGGCGATGTGAGCTACATTTTTTGCTCGGCGCAACGGCTCCTGGAGATGAACCGCCAGTGGCTCGGGCACGACTATTTCACCGACGTCATTACGTTCGATTACAGCGACCGCAAAGGCGAACGCATCGTTTCGGGCGACATTTTCATCGACGTCGAGACCGTAGCCGACAATGCCCGGCAATACGGCTGCACGACGCTCCAGGAAATGCGCAGAGTCATCGTACACGGCGTGCTGCACCTCTGCGGGCAGGGTGACAAGACGCCCCGCACCAATGCGCAGATGCACCGCAAGGAGGATAAATACCTCAAATTCTGGGAGACGGCACAATGACACCTCGAATACGATATAATCGTCATCGGCGGCGGACATGCCGGCTGCGAAGCGGCCTCGGCCGCCGCACGCCTGGGGTCGCGCACGCTGCTGCTCACCATGGACATGGCCAAGATGGCTTCCATGTCGTGCAACCCGGCCGTCGGGGGAGTAGCCAAAGGACAGATAGTCAGAGAAATAGATGCTTTGGGAGGACAGATGGGACGCATTGACCGACCTCACCGCGATCCAGTTTCGGATGCTCAACCGTTCGAAGGGCGCAGCCATGTGGAGCCCCCGTGCGCAATGCGACAAAACCCGTTTCTCGGAGGAGTGGCGCCATACGCTCGAAAACACGCTGAACCTTTACATCTGGCAGGACGCCGCCACCGAACTGCTGTTCGACACCTCTGCACCTAAACCACGCGTGACGGGCGTACGGACACGCATGGGCATCGAATTTCGCTTGTAAAGCCGTCATACTTACCGCCGGCACGTTCCTCGACGGGCTGATGCACTGCGGCACATCGCACGCCGAGGGCGGTAGGGCAGGGGACGCCGCTTCGCACGGGATCACGGAATCCCTGCGCGCAATCGGATTCGAAACCGGGCGTATGAAAACCGGGACACCCGCACGCCTCGATGCCCGCACGATCGACTTCGAAATACTCGAACCGCAATACGGAGACGAAAACCCGGCCAAATTCTCCTTTTCACCTGACACACAACCGGTTAAAAACCAACTCCCTTGTTTTTTGGTCTACACGTCGGCCGAGGTGCACGACATCCTGCGCACAGGGTTCGACCGCTCGCCGCTGTTCAACGGGACGATAACGGGAATCGGGCCGCGCTACGCCCGAGCATCGAAGACAAACTGCGTACATTCGCCGACAAAGACCAGCACCAGCTCTTCCTCGAACCCGAAGGACGCAGCACCAACGAATACTACCTCAACGGCTTTTTTCTTCGTCGCTGCCCTGGGAAATACAGTTGGAAGCACTGCATAAAAATCCGGGGATTCGAAGACCTGCACATCTATCGCCCGGGCTATGCCATCGAATACGACTATTTCCCACCCACGCAACTGCACCATTCGCTCGAAACAAAAACTCGTTTCCGCCCTTTATTTCGCCGGGCAGGTCAACGGGACGACCGGATACGAAGAGGCCGCAGCCCAGGGGTTGATGGCAGGGATCAATGCACACCGGATGCTGAAAGGGGAGGAGGCCGTCGTATTGCAGCGCGACGAAGCCTATATAGGAGTGTTGATAGACGACCTTGTGACCAAAGTGGGTGGACGAGCCCTACCGCATGTTCACCTCGCGTGCAGAATACCGCATCCTGCTCCGGCAGGACAATGGGACATCCGGCTTACTCCTATCGGATATAAAATCGGGCTTATTACCCAAAAAAGATATGACTATTTCGTCAAAAAAAATACGCTCGTAGAATCGCTTATTTCTTTCACTCGCCAACAGAGCATCAAAGCAGCCGAAATTAACGACTATTTAAAAGCAATAAATTCCGAACCTTTATCACAGGGAAGGAAGCTTTACGACATACTAATGCGGAATAATGTTTCGTTCGATTCGCTGCAAGCCGTCCTGCCGAAGCTCCGAAAATTCATCGAAACGAACCGGATGGAGGAAGAGGTGATCGAAGAGGCAGAAATTCAAATCAAATATAAAGGGTATATTGAGCGCGAAAAATTTATTGCAGAAAAGCTACATCGGCTCGAAAACATACGGATTCCCGCGGATTTCGACTTTCACTCGATGAATTCCCTGACTATCGAGGCCCGGCAAAAACTATCCCGAATTCGGCCTGAAAACATCGGGCAAGCCTCTCGCATACCCGGAGTTTCACCCGCAGACGTAAATGTTCTCTTGGTAAAATTCGGAAGATAGGGTAGTGTTCCACGTGGAACTATCAACCCACAAACACCTTTCAAAATAATTAAACCACGAGAGTCTACAAATGTAATCATCTCAATTTTCTTCCCAAACAACCACCAAAGAAGACATGTTCCACGTGGAACATATATACAAAACCCTTAAACACAAACGAAAAAAAGAGGCCGCTGTATAGCGCGGCCTTTAACAATATATTCGTATTCTACAAAACAATCGTACACCAATTGTATTTATCCTCAGCTCGTCCGTACTGAATATCCGCAATCGGGTTCCGGCAATTCCAGAGCTCGTCTTACATAAAACCTTTATCACCATAAGAATAGGTTTTGTCGGTCTGCATGTCATAGATAGTGCCGATAGGAGAGATGATCACGGCAGCCGTTCCGCAGCCTCCGCACTCCTCGAAAGTATCCAGTTCCTCGACGGGGAATATGACGTTCTTCGACCTCGAGGCCCATGTCACGGGCAATTTGACGAAGGCTCATGTTCGTAATCGAAGGAAGCACCGACTGCGATTTCGGCGTGATATACTTGCCCTCCTTTGATGCCGAAGAAGTTGGCATGCACCGCACTCCTCGATGTATTTGTGCTCGGCCGCATCGAGGTACATCACGTTCGAATAGCCGAGCGTGTGCGCCTTTTTCACCCGACATGAGGCTGGTTGCATAGTTGCCGCCACGACCTTCACATCGCCCGTTCCACGTGGAGCAGCGCGGTCCTGTTCACGGTCGATAGCGACCAGAATCGGCTTGATTCCCGACTTGAAGTAGGCACCTACGGGCGAGCAATAGACGATCAGCAGCGCATCCTTGGCGGGTTTCACCACCCAGTCCGACGGTCGTACCGAACATCACCGGACGCAGGTAGAGCGAAGCACCCGTACCGTAGGGAGGGATGAAACGCTCGTTGCGTTTGACCACCTCGATACAGGCATCGACGATCATCTCGATCGGCGGCACAGGCAGGCAAAGACGCTTGGCCGACGATTGAAGGCGGCGGGCATTGTCTGCCACACGGAAGAGACGGACCTTTCCGTCTACTCCCCGAAAGGCTTTCAGACCCTCGAAAAGTTCGATGCCGTAGTGCAGACACGAAGCCGACATGTGCATCTTGATGTACTCGTCGCTTGTGATTTCCATCTCGCTCCACTTGCCGTCGGTGAACGTAAAGCGGGCATTGAAATCGGTCTTGGTGTAGTCGAAGCCCAATGCGCTCCAATCGATGTTTTCCATAATATTGAAATTTTAAAGTACCAGTTTCATCTTTGTCGGGACGGCAACGGATCCGGCAGGCATCAACCCGCGATGGCGCCGTTGTTGGTCTGGTTTTTCATCGGGTTGCAGCAGACGCAGCTTGCCCGATGCATCCTCGGCCATGAGGATCATGCCGCTGGAGGTGATGCCCTTCAGGTCGCGCGGAGCAAGGTTCACCAGCACAAGCACCTGCTTGCCGATGAGCTCCTCGGGCGTGAAGTGTTCGGCAATGCCCGAGACGATCACCCGCTGATCGATACCCGTATCGACCGTGAGTTTGAGCAATTTCTTGGTTTTGGCGACCTTTTCGGCGGAAAGGATCGTCGAAACACGGATATCCATTTTCTGAAAATCGTCAAACTGAATCGTATCTTTCTGTGATTCAATATGTTGAGCAGCTTCAGCAGCCTGATTGGCAGCTTTCGTGGCCGCCAGCTTGTCCAGCTGCCGCTGAATGACGTCATCCTCGATCTTCTCGAAAAGCAACTCGGGCGTGCCGATCATGTGGCCGGCCGCGATGAGGTCCATCCCTCCAAGGCGCTCCCAGGGGAACTTCTCCACGGCCAGCATGCGGAGCATCTTCGCAGCCGAGAAGGGCATGAAGGGTTCGATGGCGATGGCCGTATTGGCCGTGATCTGCAGGGCGATGTTAAGGATCGTCTTCACACGCTCCGGATCGCTCTTGATGACCTTCCACGGCTCGGTGTCGGCCAGGTATTTGTTGCCGATGCGGGCGAAGTTCATGGCATCCTTCAACGCCTCGCGGAAACGGTAGTTCTCGATGTTGCTCTCGAGCGACGCACGGATCGAGGCAATGTCGGCGATCGTCTCGCGGTCGTAGTCCGTAAGCTCACCGCAGGCGGGCACCTTGCCGTCGTAATACTTCTGCGTGAGCACCAGGGCACGGTTCACGAAGTTGCCCAGCACGGCCACCAGCTCGTTGTTGTTGCGGGCCTGGAAATCCTTCCACGTGAAGTCGTTGTCCTTGGTCTCGGGGGCATTGGCACAGAGCACGTAACGCAGCACGTCCTCCTTGCCGGGGAACTCCTCGAGGTATTCGTGCAGCCAGACGGCCCAGTTGCGCGACGTGGAGATCTTCTCGCCCTCGAGGTTCAGGAATTCGTTCGCGGGCACATTCTCCGGAAGGATATAGCCGCCGTGGGCCTTGAGCATCGAGGGGAAGACGATGCAGTGGAAGACGATGTTGTCCTTACCGATGAAGTGCACCATCTTCGTATCCTCGCTCATCCAGTACTTTTCCCAGTCGGGCGTGAGGTCCTTCGTCGCGGAGATGTAGCCGATCGGTGCGTCGAACCAGACGTAGAGCACCTTGCCCTCGGCACCCTCAACCGGCACGGGAATGCCCCAGTCCAGGTCGCGGCTCACGGCACGGGGCTGCAGACCGCCGTCCAGCCAGCTCTTGCACTGTCCGTAGACATTGGTCTTCCACTCCCTGTGGCCGTCGAGAATCCACTCGCGGAGGAATCCTTCATACTGATCCAGAGGAAGATACCAATGTTTGGTCTCGCGCTTGACGGGCACCGAACCCGACACGGCGCTGTGGGGGTCGATCCAACTCGTCGGGCGAAAGGGTCGATCCGCACTTCTCGCACTGGTCGCCGTAGGCGCGGTCGTTGCCGCACTTGGGGCAGGTGCCCACGATGTAACGGTCGGCAAGGAACGTCTGCGCCTCCTCGTCGTAATACTGCATCGAGGTCTTCTCGATGAACTTGCCCTCGTCATAAAGCTTGCGGAAGAAGTCCGAAGCCGTCCGGGCGTGGGTGGCCGACGAGGTGCGCGAATAGATGTCGAACGACATGCCGAGCCCCTCGAACGAGCGTTTGATCAATTCGTGGTAGCGGTCTACGATCTGCTGGGGCGTCACGCCCTCCTTGCGGGCCTTGATCGTGATGGGCACGCCGTGTTCGTCGGATCCGCAGACCGAGATCACGTCGCAGCCCTTCAGACGCAGGTAGCGCGTGTAGATATCCGAAGGTATGTAGACTCCCGCCAGGTGGCCGATATGCACGGGGCCGTTGGCATAGGGGAGTGCCGAAGTCACAAGATAGGCGTTTGAACTCTTTAGCCATAGAAGTGATACAATCTTACTAATTTGTGTCAAAAGTACGAAATTTTGATTGATTCCTGAAGCAAAAGGGGAGTTTTTCCGCAAGAAAGAAGCACGTGACAGGAGGCAGCAGCAAAATAAGGAAATGACGGACGGACAAACCGTACACCGGAATACACGGATTCTCCTGCCGACAGAAGAGCGATTCAGCCCCTCTGACGCACCGGAATGCTTCCTCCGGACCCACGGTCCGTTCAAGGAGAGTTCTTTGCAGAAAAGGCAAAAAAACGCCGCAGACACTTTTTCCTTTGCTTCGGGAATCGTACCTTTGCAACAATACATCCCAAAACGATCCCAAAACGAAAAAACGGAAATGAACACCTCCTCCTTTACCGACTCGAAACCCCACTACGACCTGCTCGACGGGCTGCGCGGCGTTGCGGCGCTCTCGGTCATCTGGTACCACATCTTCGAAGGGTACGCCTTTGCCGGCGGCGGCGCCACGATCGAAGGCATCAACCACGGCTACCTGGCCGTCGATTTCTTCTTCATGCTCTCGGGCTTCGTCATCTCCTACGCCTACGACGACCGCTGGGGCAGCGGTCTTACGGTCGGCAACTTCTTCCGCCGGCGCCTCATACGCCTCCATCCGATGGTCCTCTTCGGGGCCCTGCTGGGCGCCGTGACCTTCCTCGTGCAGGGCGCCGAGACGTGGCAGGGCACACCGGTCGCCACGACCTCCGTGTTGCTGGCCCTGCTCTGCGCCTGCTGCTTCATCCCGGCATGGAGCGGCGCACCGTGGGAGGTGCGGGGCAACGGCGAGATGTTTCCCCTCAACGGGCCGAGCTGGTCGCTCTTCTTCGAGTATATCGGCAACATCCTCTACGCCCTGCTGATCCGCCGCCTTTCGGACCCGCGCGCTCGCAGCACTCACCCTTCTGACAGGCGCCGGACTCACCTTTTTTCGCCCTGGCCGACCCCAGCAGTACGGCACGGGATCGGCGTAGGCTGGACACTCGACGGAGTGAACTTCGCCGGCGGCCTCGTGCGCATGCTCTTCCCCTTCACGCTGGGCATGCTCCTCGCACGGCGCTTCCGTCCGGTGAAGGTCCGCGGGGCCTTCTGGATCTGCTCGGCGATCCTCGCGGCGCTGTTCCTCGTCCCGGCCCTCCCGACCGACACCGCCGTCAGCCTCAACGGCCTCTTCGAGGTGGCCTGCATCGCGCTGGTCTTCCCGCTGCTCATCCGGCTGGGAGCATCGGGCACCACGACCGACCGTTTCTCGACGGGACTCTGCCGCTTCATGGGCGACATCTCCTTCCCGGTCTACATCATCCACTATCCCTTCATGTACCTCTTCTACGCCTGGATGATCCGCCACGGCGTTGCCGACTTCGCCCGCACGTGGCCCGCGGCCCTGCTGCTCTTCTTCGGCAACATCCTGCTGGCCTATGCTACGCTGAAGCTCTACGACGAACCCCTGCGGCGGCGCCCTGGCCCAAAAAGTTCCTGCAGCGACCGGGCCGCTGACCCGCCGCCGCGACCGAAAAAAAAAAAGATTCCCGCACCCTCGGAAAGGTGCGGGAATCTTTTTTTCAGACGGAATGCCGTCGGGCATCCGGTCACGCGCTACTCGAACTGCATCTCGTCGAGGAGCCAGCCGGCGCCGGCGAACTTGTCCACGATGAAGAAGAGCACGTAGCGTACATCCACGGCGATCATGCGCTGCAGGTCGGGCTCGAAGGCCACATCGCCCGACATGGCCTCCCAGTTGCCGTCGAAGGCCAGACCGATCAGCGCGCCGCGGTCGTTCAGCACGGGTGATCCCGAGTTGCCGCCCGTAATGTCGAGGTTGGCCAGGAAGGCCACCGGCATCTCGCCCTTCGCATTGGCATAACGGCCGAAATCCTTTGCCGCATAGAGCTCCTTGAGGCGCTCGGGTACGGTGAACTCGGCGGGATTTTTCGGATCCTCCTTCTCCATCACCCCCTTGAGCGTCGTGTAGTAGCTGTACTCGATGCCGTCGGCCGGCGAATAGGGCAGCACGTTGCCGTACGTGAGGCGGATCGTGAAGTTGGCATCCGGGGCCCACGCCTTGCGGGGCTGCTGGAGCATCAGGCCGGCGATGTATTTGCGATGTCCTTCAGCATAGCCTGCATGGCTTTCGCGGTAGGCCTTCGAAAGCTCCATATACTTCGACCACACCGATGCGGACAGCTCCACGGCGGGATCCGCAGCGATCTTCTCGGGCGAGTAGTCGTCCAGCAGCGCCAGCACCTTCTCCGCGGAGGCAAAGACCGAGTTATCGTAGAGATAATCGACATAGGCGTCGATGTCGCCGCCGAACTGCTTATCGACCACATCGGCATAGAACGACGGCAACTCCTTCATGTTTTCACGCGCGATGGCGAGCATGCGCCTGGCCACCTTGCGGTCGGTCGCGGGATTGTAGTCCTTGTACCACTCGGCCAGACGCTCCCTGACGGCATCAGGATCGGCAATGGTCTCTTCCACGGCCATCTTATCCATATTGATGAACGAACGCACGGGGTTCAGCAGCTCGACGGCCCCGAGGAACGCCTCCGAAAGATACTGCACGCCGGCGTAGATCGGGCCGCCGCGGAGCTCGGCCTCGCGGATCTTCGCCAGGGCGTCGATATATCCCTCCTCGGGCAGCGTATTCTTCTCGGCCCAAGCCTGGAACGAAGTTTCCTGCGCCTCTTTGCGGGCCTTTACGCCGAGTTTCCGGATGCCGCGCGACATGCCGATCGAATTCTTCCAGTAATTCGACGACATGGCGTATTTCGAGGCATACTGGATGCGTACGGCATCGTCGGCCATCATGTCGTCCCAGAGGATCGCCTGGCGCTCGCCGCGGATGAAGATCCGCTGCGGGTTCTCCGTGCCAAGCAGGTTGTCGATCTCGTACGAGGTCATGTAGCGCTCGGTCGATCCGGGGAATCCCATCACCATGGCGAAGTCGCCCTCATCGACGCCGTCGAGCGAGATCTTGAGGAACTTCTCGGCGCGGTAGGGACGGTTCTCCGGCGCGTAGTCGGCCGGACGGTTGTCGGCACCGGCATAGACGCGGAAAAATGGAGAAGTCGCCCGTGTGGCGGGGGCCACATCCAGTTGTCCGTATCGCCGCCGAACTTGCCGATCGACGAGGGGGGGGCCCTACCAGGCGGACGTCGGTGTATACCTCCATCACGAAGGCGAAGAACGATTGCCGCCGAAGAAGGGCTTGACGGAGATCTCCATCGAGGGATGCTCCTCCCTGCAGGCGCCCGGTCAGCGCCTTCATGTTCTCGGCCGTGATGCGCTCGTACTCGGACTGCGAGGCGGTCGAGGGACATTGCCCAGCACACATCCGCCGTCACATCCATGATGTGCCGCACGAAGCGCACCTTGAGTCCCGGAGCCGGCAGCTCTTCGGCGCGCGACATGGCCCAGAAACCGTTCTTGAGGTAGTCGTGCTCGACGCTCGAAAGCTGCTGGATCGACCCGTAGCCGCAGTGGTGGTTGGTAAAGAGCAGGCCTTCGGGCGAGACGATCTCACCCGTGCATCCGCCGCCGAAGACGACGACGGCATCCTTGAGCGACGACTCGTTCACGCTGTAGATCTCGTCGGCCGAGAGCTTGCAGCCGCGCTCCTTCATCACCTTGATGTTCATCTTCTGAAGGTAGGGCAGCATCCACATGCCCTCATCGGCCGAAGCGGTCAGCGAAGACACACGCCGCGGCCAGCAGGAAAAGGATTTTCTTCATATACGTTGTTTTGCGGTGTTGTTTCACTTGATGGCGATCATGTTGCGTATCGAGCGCTCGGCCCGGCGGCGGATCTCCTCGTCGATGACCACCTCGGGCGAGAGCGTTTCGAGCGACGAGGCGATGTTCTCCAACGTCACCATCTTCATATAGCGACAGTTGTTGCATCCGCATCGTCTCGTCGTCGGGGGTGCCGGGATGAACCGCTTGTCCGGATAGAGGCGGTTCATCTCGGCCAAGATGCCCGACTCGGTCACGACGATGAACGCCTGCGCGTCGCTCCGCCCGCAGTACTCCAGAATACCCGCCGTGGAACCCACATAGTCGGCCACTTCGACGATATAGCCCCGGCACTCTCGACGACCTCGCCGCCGGATGCTCCCGTTTGAGCGTCAGCAGTTTTTCGAGCGAAAACTCCTCGTGGACGTGGCACGCCCGTCCCACAGCACCATGTTCCGACGCCCGGTGAGCCTGGATATAGAACCCAGATTACGGTCAGGGAGCGAAAAATCACGGGCTGGTCGGCGGGAATCGACTCCACTACCTTCAGCGCGTTGGACGACGTGCAACAGATGTCGGTCAAGCGCTCACGCCGACCGTGGTGTTCACATGACGACCGTGTGACCGGGGTATTTTTGCCTTCGGAAAGCCGCGAATTCCCTCATGTCGCACGATTCTCGGCCAGCGAGCACCCCGCCTCGGGACAGGATCAAGCACCTTTTTTCGTGACCTGGCGGTCTCGGCCAAGAAGTGCACTCCGGCGAAGAGGATGACGTTAAAATGACCGACCAAGTACCGACAGGGCCAGCGAGTCGAGCAATACGTAACCGAACAAAGGGCCAAATGAT
>VOFK01001688.1_pt1 | contig 18599 bp, 16 predicted proteins | sample 5384121 | NCBI WGS metagenome assembly VOFK01 (sample SAMN12384730, study PRJNA508395) | human gut metagenome | isolation source: healthy gut J | host: Homo sapiens
TGGCACTGGGGAGCCGATGAAAGACGTGGTAAGCTGCGATAAGCCGGGGAGTGGCTGCCAAACTCGATCCGGAGATTTCGAATGAGAAACGAAGCTCATACTTCACATCTGCACTGAATCCATAGGTGCAGGAGGGGTAACCCGCCCTCGAACTGAAAACATCTGGGCAGGGCGAGGGAAGAGCCATCGTAAACGAGATTCCGTTAGTGGCGAGCGAACGGAAACCGGAAGCGAGAAATCCTTCCGGTAAGGGACCGCTTTCAGGACTTAAGTTGCTAATCGAATGGCATGGAAGGCCAACGCGAAGAGTGTGAGAAAGTCACGTAGATGAAAGCGACGAGCTGCGCGAGTTCCAGAGTACGGCCAGACACACGTGAAACCTGGTCGGAAGATGGGGGACCACCCTCAACCCTAAATACTACCCAGTGACCGATAGCGTATAGTACTGTGAAGGAAAGGTGAAAAAAGGACCCTGAGGGGAGAAAGAGAACCTGAAACCTTGTGCCTACAAGCACATAGAGCACATCAACGTGATATGGTACTTTTTGTAGAACGGTCCGGCGAGCGATTGTACGTTGCGAGCTTAAGCACTTAAGGTGTGGAGGCGTAGCGAGAGCGAGTCCGGAACAGGGCGTTCAGTAACGCAATGGGCAATGGGCGAAAACTGGGTGACCTACCCACATCAGGCTGAAGTGAAAGTAAATTTCATGGAGGGCCGAACCGACCTCCGTTTGAAAAGGCGGCGGATGAATTGTGGGTAGCGGAGAAATTCCAATCGAACTCGGAGATAGCTGGTTCTCCCGAAATAGCTTTAGGGCTAGCCTCATATTAGATACCCGGAGGTAAAAGCACTGAATGGCCTAGCGCCGAGGGTAGTGGCCCCTATCAAACTAAGAAATGCCGGGTATTATTGATGTATGGGAGTCGAACAGTGTGAGATAAATCTCATTGTCAAAAGGGAAACAGCCCAGATCTACAGCTAAGGTCCCAAATTGTATCTAAGTGGAAAACGATGTTTGGAAATACGCAGACAACCAGGATGTTGGCTCAGAAGCAGCCACTCATTTAAAGAGTGCGTAATAGCTCACTGGTCGAGCGTCTCTGCGCGGAAAATTTAACGGGGCTAAGATACAAACCGAAGCTTAGGGCTGCACTTTAGTGCGGGGTAGGGGAGCGTTGTGTAAGCGGAGAAACAGTAGCGTAAGCGGCTGTGGAGTTTACAGAAGTGAGAATGCCGGAATGAGTAGCGCGAATGTGGTGAGAATCCACATGGCCGGAAACCTCAGGTTTTTGGAGGAAGGTTCGTCCACTCCAAGTTAGGCGGGAGCTAAGGTCAGGCCGCAAGGCGTAGCCGATGCACAGACGGTAGAGATTCCGTCCCCACCGAAAGATTTAAGCACAGGGACACTTTTTGAAGGTCGGAGCCGGGTGTTGGTTCCGGTAGTGATCGAGGGAAATATAGTACCGAAGTCCGGCTGGAGAAGAGGCGAGAAAAAGCTGTGTGTATATCTAAGGTGCCCGTACCGCAAACCGACACAGGTAGGTAGGAAGAAGATTCTAAGGCCAACGGGAGAAGGGTTGTTAAGGAACTCGGCAAGTTGACCCCGTAACTTCGGAATAAGGGGTGCTCACGAGAGTGAGCCGCAGAGAATAGGCCCAGGCAACTGTTTACCAAAAACACAGGTTTGTGCTAAATCGAAAGATGACGTATACGAGCTGACGCCTGCCCGGTGCTGGAAGGTTAAAAGGAGATGTGCAAGCATTGAATTGAAGCCCCAGTGAACGGCGGCCGTAACTATAACGGTCCTAAGGTAGCGAAATTCCTTGTCAGGTAAGTTCTGACCCGCATGAAAGGCGTAATGATCTGGGCACTGTCTCAACAGCCCGCCCGGCGAAATTGTAGTACCGGTGAAGATGCCGGTTACCCGCGACAAGACGGAAAGACCCCATGGAGCTTTACTGTAGCCTGATATTGGGTTTCGGTGTTGCATGCACAGGATAGATGGGACGCTAGGAAACTGGTGCTTTGGCGCTAGCGGAGCGGACGTTGGGATACCATCCTTGCGACATTGGAATTCTAACCTGCGCCTCTGAATCGAGGCGGGGGACATTGTCAGGTGGGCAGTTTGACTGGGGCGGTCGCCTCCTAAAAAGTAGCGGAGGCGTTCAAAGGTTCGTTCGATCTGGACGGAAACCAGATGATTGAGTGCAAACGCATAAACGAGCCTGACTGCGAGACTGACGGGTCGAGCAGAGACGAAAGTCGGAGTTAGTGATCCGGTGGTATGTGAGTGGAAATGCCATCGCTCAACGGATAAAAGTTACCCTGGGGATAACAGGCTGATCTCCCCCAAGAGTCCACATCGACGGGGAGGTTTGGCACCTCGATGTCGGCTCATCGCATCCTGGGGCTGAATTCGGTCCCCAAGGGTTTGGCTGTTCGCCAATTAAAGCGGTACGCGAGCTGGGTTCAGAACGTCGTGAGACAGTTCGGTCCCTATCTGTCGTGGGCGCAGGGATATTTGAAAGGCGCTGTCCCTAGTACGAGAGGACCGGGATGGACGAACCTCTGGTGCACCAGTTGTCACGCCAGTGGCACAGCTGGGCAGCTATGTTCGGATCGGATAAACGCTGAAAGCATCTAAGCGTGAAGCCGGCCTTAAGATAAGATATCCCACTGAGTCAATCAGGTAAGACCCCTTGAAGACTACAAGGTTGATAGGCACACAGTGTAAGTGAAGTGATTCATTCAGCTAGCGTGTACTAATAGGTCGAGGGCTTGACCCCATCTTGATCAGATACTCTGTTTGCAAAAGCGGTTCGATATTCAGTTTTGAGGGTACATCCCTTGACAGGAAAGTGCGAAAGTGCTAGAATGTCTAAAGAAAAAAAGAGAAGCATGATATTAGGTCATGGTTATGGCCGGTGTCGATGACGGTGAGGTTCCACCTGTTCCCATTCCGAACACAGAAGTTAAGCTCACTTGTGCCGAAGATAGTTGGCTGGAAACGGCCTGTGAAAATAGGTAGATGCCGGCTTCTCTTTCAGCCCTGCTCCAAAAGGAGCAGGGCTTTTTGTACTATAAAAATACCCGGGCAGGGGAGAGACAGAACAAGATACAATTCGCCTCATAAATATTGACAAATCAACAAAATGAAGGTATACTAGCAAATGTTGCAAAAAAAGATAAAGAGAGGAAATGTGTCTTGAGAACAAAAATGAAGGTCAAAACGAAAATCGAAATTGCAATTGCGGCGGTGATTGTTGTTCTGGTGGTGGCGCTGGGGGCGGTCAGCAATTATCTGGTTGACTATGCCATCGGGCGCAGCGGAGACGGCGGTGACCGCGAGGTATCACTGGAGGTCGAGCAGACGCCGGAAGGCGTGGAAGCGGTTATTGCAGCCAACCGGGCCACTTTTGAGAAACAGACGGAGGACTTTCTTGCCGCAAATCCCGGGGAGGCGGTAGAAACAACCTCTGATGACGGCCTGACGCTGCACGGTGTCTGTTATACGCATAACGAAGCCGTCGACAGTCACCGTTGGGCCATTGCTCTGCACGGTTACCGTGCGAACCACACAGGAGCGCTGCAGCTGGCGGCGCCGTACTATGAGGCCGGTTATAATGTGCTGACCCCCGACCTGCGGGCCTGCGGAGACAGCGAGGGTGATTTTGTGGGCATGGGCTGGCTGGACAGGAAGGACGTGTTGCGCTGGATTGACTATATCATTCAGCGTGACCCGGACGCCGAAATCGTCATACACGGCATCTCTATGGGGGCGGCCACCACCATGATGACGGCCGGGGAGGACACCCCTGACAATGTGAAGGCCTTTGTGGAGGACTGCGGCTATACCAGCGTCTGGGATGTTTTTTCCAGTGAACTGCAGCTGCGGTTCGGTCTGCCGGAATTTCCGATTCTGTACACGGCCAGCGGCGTTGTTGCCAAGCTGCGGGCGGGCTATAATTTCACAGAGGCCAGCGCGCTGCAGCAGATGGCTGCTGCCTGTGAAAAGCCGATGCTTTTCATCCACGGCACGGCGGATGATTTTATTCCGTATGAAATGATGGACATTTTGTATAACGCAAAACCCGGTGACAACAAGGCCGAGCTGACCGCCGACGGTGCGGGCCACGGCGAGGCTGTCTACGCGCTGGGCGATGCCTATTGGGACGCAGTATTTGATTTTGTTGCCCCTTATATGGAGTGAGTGCAAGGGTGGTGCGGCCTTCTGGCTGCGCCGCCTTTTGTGTTATCGGCAGACGGTGTGGCGTATGATACAGCAGGGGAGGGGTGGATATGGAGTATTGCGTCACGGAAAGCTACCTTTCGGCCAGTGAAGCGGAGCGCAGACAGAATCTGAATCGCCTGCTGGGCGGGGATGCTAATGCCCCCGCGTAAGGGGTGGGCGGCGGTATACTGCCGCCTGAGCAAGGAGGACGAGGAAAAGACCGCGCCGGAGTCCGAGAGCATCCGCAACCAGCGGGAACTGCTGCTGCGCTGGGCCGAGGAGCACGGCTACCGTGTCTATCGCGTTTACACCGACGAGGACTATTCCGGCATCGACCGGGCGCGGCCGGGGTTCAATGCCATGCTGGCGGACGCGGAGCAGGGACGGTTTGAGGTGATTCTGGCCAAAACGCAGTCCCGCTTTACCCGCGATATGGAGCTGGTCGAGCGCTATCTGCATGGGCTTTTCCCCGAGTGGGGCGTGCGGTTTATCGCGGTGCTGGACCATGTGGACACTTATGACCCTGCAGGCAAGAAAGCGCGGCAAATCAACGGCTTAATCAACGAGTGGTATCTGGAGGACTTGTCCGCCAATGTGCGGGCTGTGCTTGACCACAAGCGGCACAGTGGGTGCTACATTGCCAGCTTTGCGCTGTACGGCTACCGCAAGGACCCAGACAACCACAGTCGGCTGCTGGTGGATGAACCCGCTGCCGTGGTGGTGCGGCAGATATTTGCGTGGTATCTGGAGGGCTGCGGCACTGCAAAAATTGTGCGGTTACTCAACGATGCGGGAATCCCGCCCCCGTCCGCCTACCGCGCCATACAAAACGGGCATCCGCCCAAAACGCAGCTGTGGGGCAAGGCAACGGTGCGGCGCATTCTATCAACCAGCACCTACGCGGGGGATATGGAGCAGGGCCGGGTGCGCAAGCTGAGCTACAAATCCAAACGGACGCTGCGGCTGCCGCGGGAGGAGTGGATTGTGGTGCCGGGTACCCACACGCCCCTTGTGAGCCGTGCAGATTTTGCGGCTGTGCAGGCGAGACTGGCCCGGCAAAGCACTGCCGGGCGCGGGAGCACGGTGCATCTGCTGGCGGGGAAGGTCTGGTGCGGCGTATGCGGCGGCAGGATGGAGCTGACCGGCAGCGGCGTGCGGCGCTATTTCCGCTGCCGCACGGCGCAGAAAAGCCGCATAGCCTGCCCCGGGCAGCCATACCTGCCGATGACGGATGCAGAACAAATTATAAAAGACAAAGCGTATAACTATACAAAACGGCAGCTATCGCAGCGGCAACTACGTGCGATGGTGGACAAAATCATCGTATATCCGCCGGAAGCGGGCAGACGCCGCATGGAAATCCACTGGAATTTTTAAGGGTAGTGCCGGGTCGCTATCCCAGGTAGGGTAGACCTCGCTGGAAGCTACATTGGCGATGTAGGACTGAAAGCCTACGGTGACATTGCGGACGTTGGCCGACGGCTTGCCGAGATGCACGGTGATTTTCTTCGGCACCACAACCCGTGTCAGCACACTGCCGGGCCGCAGCACCTCCGGCGTGGGGCCGCTGCCGCCTGCACCGGAAAAGAGTGAGTGGGGTGGTATTGTGATGATTTCGGCATCCGAGTTACCGCTTGCCATGCGGGCCGCGGCGGGCACGACCTCGGCAGGCAGAAGCTCGACCCGTGCTACGGTGGGCTGGCCGTCAAAGACCTGCACATCGTTCAGTATGGCGGTTTGCCAGCCGGTGAGTGCGGCCTCAATGCCGTAGACGGCGTAGGGGCGCACTGTGGTGTTGGCTTCGTCCAGACTGTAGCTTTTGTCAGGGGCGGGCAGGTCGGCGGCTTCGGCATAGCCGTCTGTGTCGGTTGTCAGGCGGGTCAGCACAGCGCCGTTTTCGTCCCGCACGGTTATGGCTGCGCCTACCAGCGGGGCGGCCTGCCCCGCCACGGATGTGTAAATCAGAATACTGCCTTGTGCCATAGCAAAACACCTCCTGCCCCACGCTATGCGGCGGGGCGGGAGGTGGTTACAAGGGACGGTGTAGTAAAAACGCGGTAGCCAGCGGGTGAGGGTGAGGCGTCGGGGACGCCGCCCACCTACGGCGGCAAGTCGGGAACGGCATACAATCGCAAGCCCGGCGGCGGGGTGAGGTCACCTCGCCCTACAGGTACAGGGAAATGTGCGTCAGGCAAAGCAAAAGCGCCCGCAGGCTTTTACCTGCGGGCGCAAATTGCTTATTCGGGATGATTTAAGCGGCTGTTAGGGCAACACCGCATAATTCTAAGTGCCGATACGGCGAGCGAGAAGTACAAGCTGCTAAGCAAAAAGCGCAGATAATACTGGTATGTATTATCGAGCATTTTTGCAACGCAGATTGTGCTTCGTAGCCGCAGTAGCGGTGCTTAAGCCGTCAGGCGTGAATTGTGCGGTATTGCCTCAGGCAATCAAGCCTTGTTGGCGGAGCCGAACAGCTCAATCTTCTCGCGGACGGTAGCCTTGATGGCCTCGGCGCCGGGAGCCAGCAGCTTGCGGGGATCAAAGCCCTTGCCCTCCAGATCCTTGCCGGCCTCGATGTACTTGCGGGTAGCATCGGCAAAGCTCAGCTGGCACTCGGTGTTGACGTTGACCTTGGAGACGCCCAGAGAGATGGCCTTCTTGATCATCTCATCGGGGATGCCCGTGCCGCCGTGCAGAACCAGAGGAATGTTGTCGGTAGCGTTGTGAATCTTGTCCAGAGCGTCAAAGTCCAGGCCCTTCCAGTTGGCGGGGTACTTGCCGTGGATGTTGCCGATGCCGGCAGCCAGGAAGTCGATGCCCAGAGAGGCAATCTTTGCGCACTCGGCGGGGTCAGCAACCTCGCCCATGCCGATGACGCCGTCCTCTTCACCGCCGATGGAGCCAACCTCAGCCTCGATGGACAGGCCATGGTCATGAGCCAGAGCGACCAGCTCGGTGGTCTTGGCAACGTTCTCGTCGATGCCGTAGTGGCTGCCGTCGAACATAATGGAGGTGAAGCCGGCGGCAACGCAGGCCTTTGCACCCTCATAGGTGCCGTGATCCAGATGCAGGGCCACGGGAACGGTGATGCCGAGGCTCTCATCCATGGCCTTGACCATGGCGGCCACGGTCTTGAAGCCGGTCATATATTTGCCAGCGCCCTCAGAAACACCGAGGATAACAGGGGAGTTCATCTCCTGCGCGGTGAGCAGGATGCTCTTGGTCCACTCCAAATTGTTAATGTTGAACTGGCCGACTGCATAGTGGCCATCGCGTGCTTTCAGAAGCATATTGGTAGCATTTACCAGCATAGTTCATACCTCCACGTAAAACGTTATCAGTAGTGGCGGGGCGATGTCCGGCCCGCCATCAAATCTATTATAACCCGACTTTGACAAAAAATCAACAGCTTTTTTCAATGCACAGGATGGACTTTTGTCACAAGAGCGCCGCAAGTGCTGAAGGTGTTACAAATTTGTAAAAAATGCCAGAGACAACTGGCTGATTCTGCGGAAAAATCGGCGTTATTCCGGGTTGACAAAAGGGTTTATCCGGGATGTTATGTGGAAAATTTCTCCACTTCTGTTGTTGAAAACTTGGTGGAAACGGTGGAAAAGACCGTCATAAAGCCAGTTTTGCACAGTTTCCACAGAGTTTTCAACAGGTGGAAAACCTTGCGGGCATCTACGCTTTGTATAAACCGCGCTGGTTCGACAAAGCGCAGGAACGGGTTGCACTTTTGACGCATTTTGGCGGCGGCAGTTGTAAATTTGCGCCCGCCGTGTGCGAAAAGTCGCAAAAAAAGATGACAAATGGCCTTGTAATGTGTTATACTGATATCTGATTATAAAGCATAGTCGGTTATTGTCGGCTTTTTATGATACAGGGGAGGACACTATGGAAAAATTCGCCCGCGAACGCGAACAGAATACCGAGCGCACGGATACGCTGGTATGGGGCAAAAACGCTGTGACGGAGCTGCTGAAAAGCGGCGGCGCCGTGGACACGGTCTATCTGACCGACACAATGCCGCAGGCCGTGGCGGGCTACTATACCGCCCTGTCCAAGGAAAGCGGCGCGGTGGTCAAGCGTGTGCCCGCCAATAAGCTGCAGAAGATGTGCGGCACGCCGGATCATCAGGGTGTGGCGGCCCGCGCTGCAGAGGTGGAGTACAAGAGCCTTGACGAGCTGTTCAGCGCCGCGCAGGAAAAGGGCGAGCCGCCCTTCCTTGTGCTGTGTGACGGCGTGGAGGATCCCCACAATCTGGGCGCGATTGTGCGCTCGGCCTATCTGTGCGGCGCGCACGGCGTGGTTATCCCCAAGCGCGGCGGCGTCGGTGTGACCGGCACGGTCATGAAGGCCAGCGCCGGTGCGGCGGCACGTCTGCCGATTGCCCGCGTGTCCAATCTGGCGCAGGCTATCCGCACGATTAAGGAGCATAATATTTTCGTCTACTGTGCAGATTTGGGCGGTGCGCCGCTGGCCAAGACCGATTTGTCCGGCCCGGTGGCACTGGTGCTGGGCAGTGAAGGCGGCGGCCCCGGTGCGCTGACCCGCAAGCTGTGCGATGCCGCCGTTACGCTGGAGATGGCCCCCGGCCAGGCAACTGGTGTGGACAGCTACAATGTCAGTGTTGCCGCGGGCATCCTGTGCTATGATGTGATGCGCAGACGCCTTGCCAAAAAGCAATAATCCAGACAGGCCGGAAGCTTTGATGTGCCTGCGATAAGAAGTTTATCCTTTTACAAAGAGGAATCAAAATGCCAAGCAAACGTACCAATGATTCGGTCGACAGGATTCTGCAGGACCTGAATATGCAGCAGGCGGAGGCCGGGCTGCGCGACAGTGTCACCGACCGTCAGGTTGATGAGATACTGCGCAGTGTCGGCATCTCCACTACGGACGCACCGCCCATGCCCCAGAACGGCTTTGCCTTCGGGGGTGCGGACGGTCTGGATGAGCTGCTGAACGCCCCGGCCAATAAGGCGGCGGCCCCGGTGCAGCCTGCGCCGCAGCCTGCGCCCAGCCCGCCTGCAGCCCCGGCCCCACAGCCCGCCCAGAGCCGCCCGGCCCCTGTGCAGCCGGTGCAGCAAAGCCGCCCGGCCCCCACACAGCCGCCCAAGGCAGGCCCGGCAGGGGACACCACGCCGACCTTCAGCGGCGATACAACCGGCACCGGCATCATCAAGGGCTTTCTCGTCAATATGAGCGCGGACGGCAGAAACGTCGATACCGAATCGCTGAACCGGAACAAAAACCAGTTCCAGCGTTTTTTCCGGGAATCCGCCGCTGTTGTACCGGACGAGAGGGGCCGTATACCCAAGCCGGAAAAGACAAAGCGTGGTCCCTTCGGCATGAAATACGCCGAGGATACCGGCGAGTTTGTGCCCATCAATGTCTCGCTGAGCGCAAGGCAGGATAAGCCAGAGCCGGAGGAATACTACCCCGATGAGGAGCTGGAAGCCCCGGCTCCCCGCCAGCCCGCCAAGAAGCGCGGCTTTCTGGATAAGCTGCTGGGCAGGGATGAGGAAACCGAGGAGCTGATGATTCCTGAGGCCCGTGCGGAGGAGCCCGCACCCCTGCGCGCCGCCCCGGCCTCGCAGCCTGCGCCGTCTGCCCCCGCCGCCCCGGCGGAGGACACCCAGACGCAGGAGGTCTGGCGCAGCAAGTACACCCGCCCGGCCCGCAGCAGCCGCTATGAGGAAATCGGCGATAAGACGCAGCAACTCATCCGCGGCACGGTGGACTATGCCCAGCAGAATCCCGCTGCACCGGCTGCCTCCGGTATGACCGGCACGATTTTCCGCAAAAAGAAGAACACGGTGGAATTTACCCCCGGGCAGAAAATCCAGACCACGCCGCCGCCCCAGCCAATGCCGCAGCACAGCGGCGAACCGGTGGGGGAGCCCATCGAGACGCCCCGCACCCAGACGGCCCCGCCGCCTGCTTCCACCGGCTTTACGATGCAGATGGACGCGGTGAGCACAGCGCCGGTGGACAGCACACAGGAGTTTATGAACGCCTATAACGCCGTGCGCCGCCCCCGCAAGGAGACGCCGCGCCCGGCCGTGCAGCCGGCCCCGGTGCAGCCTGTACAGACGGCGCAGCCCGCAGGGCCCGCCGCGCAGGAGCCGCAGGAAGACCCCTACGCAGATACGATTGTGCTGGGCGCCAGCTCCAAGGAGGAGGCCGAGCAGACCCGTGAGCGCCTGATGCCCCGGCGGGAGCGCGACGATGTGGACACGCTGGTGGATACCCTGACCGGCCGCATCCAGCTGACGCCGACTGCCCCAGCGCAACCGGCAGCCCCGGCACATACCGGCTTTACCCAGTCGCTGGATGCCGTCCCGGCGCAGCCCGCGCACACCGGCTTTACCCAGAACCTCGGCGCGGTGCCGCCCGCGGAGGACGCACACAGCGGCTACACCCAGCAGCTGGGTAGCGCCGCCCCGGCAGAGCCGAACACCTCGGCCTTTGTCAACAACATTGCCAACACCATCAACACCCCACAGCCGAAGGAGGACACCTCCGACTACGATAACGCCGCTGCAAGGCTGACGGCCTCGCTGGCGGAGGATGCCTCCGCCACCCGCACGCACGCCCGTATCCCGACCGCGGCCGATATGAGAAAGGCCGCAGCCCGCTTTACCGGCCGCGCCGCGGACGAGAGCGAGGACAATGCCGCCTCGCCCTTTGATACCGCCGAAATCCCGGTGCCCCGCGCCCATGAGTATGAGCGCGCCGAGGACGCACCCGCAGTCCGTTCCGCACTGGCCAAGCAGCTGACGGTGGCCACGGTGGCGGCCATCGTATCGGGCGCGGTGGCGGCGGTGCTCATCATCATTGGTGCACTGCCCATCCGCCCGGCGGCACTGGCGGATCCGACCGTCTACCCGGCGGTTGTACTGGTGCTGCTGCTGGCGGCCTGCGCGGTCAACTGGCAGGCCTTTGTAAGCGCCTTCAAGGGGCTGGTCAAGGGCCCCACGCCGGACAGCCTTTCGGTTCTGCCCGCCCTCGGCGCGGCGGTGCAGTGCATCGCCATGCTGGCTACCGGCGGCTACCCCGGTGAGCTGCCCATGCTGGCAGGCCCGGCGGCGCTGGTGCTCTGCCTGAACGCCGTGGGTCGCCGTCTCAATGTGGCTGCGGCCAGTGACAACTTTACCCTTGTCAGCGCCAAGGTTGACCACGCGGTGGCCTACCGGCTGAAGGACGCGGGCGCACTGCGCGCTGTGTCGCAGGGCTGGCCGAAACGCACCCCAGTGTGCTTGTCAGCCGCCCGACCCAGATTTTCCGCAGCTTCCTGACCAAGAGCGCCGCCCGCGGCACCAGCGATAAGAATCAGCAGCAGTTTGCCTGGATACTGGGCGGCTGCGGCCTTGCCGCCTTCCTGTTCACGGTCATCCGCACAAAGGACCCCGCCACCGCCGCCACGGCAATGGCCGGTGTGTTCTGTCTGGCCGCACCGCTGGCCGGTACGCTGCTCTCGGCGCTGCCTGCGCGGATGATGCAGCGCAGCGCTGCGCAGGTGGGCGCGGTTGTGCCCGGCTGGAGCGATATCCGCCAGCTCGGCCGCATCAACGTCATTCAGGTGACCTCCCGGGATTTGTTCCCGGCGGGCTGTGTCACGCTGGCGGGCATCAAGCCTGTCAAGCCGGAGCACATTGACACCGCCATTGTCTACGCGGCGTCCATCCTGTCTGAGGCCGGGCCGACCTTGAAAAACGTCTTTATGAATATGCTGGGCGAAAACCGCAGCCTGCTGGCCAAGGTCGATGACCGCGAGACGATTTACGGCAAGGGCTATATGGGCTGGATCAACAAGCGCCGTGTGCTGGTGGGCAACCGCGCCCTGATGCAGGATTTCGGCATCAAGATTCCGAGTCTTGAGTATGAGCAGCACCACACGGTGAACCAGCGCCGCGTGATTTATCTGGCCGTATCCGGCAAGCTGTTTGCTATGTTCCAGGTGGCCTACCAGCGCGACCCCGACACCGCCGCTGTGCTGGAAACGCTGAACCGCGCCGGGCTGTCCCTGGTGGTGGACTGCGATGACTTCAACTGTGATGTTGCGCTGCTGGAAACCGCCTACAGCCTGCCTGCGGGCTCGGTCAAGGTGCTGAACAGCGCCGAGCATCAGGCAATGGCGCCTGCGGTGGCATGGCTGCCGGAGAGCGAGGGCAATATGCTGCATCTGGGCAGCTTTGCCAGCTTCGTGGGCGGTCTGGAGGCCGCCGCCGGTGCTGCCGAGGGCGAGCGCAAGTCCGCCATTGTGCTGACGGTGTCCGTGCTGCTGAGCTGTGCGGTGGGCGTGCTGCTGACCCTGACAGGCGGGCTTGTCACGCTGCCGCTGGTCGGTATTGTGCTGTATCAGGCAGCATGGTGCGTGCTGGCGCTGATTTTCCCGCTGCTGCAGCGTTATTGATTTTTAGTTAAGGAAAGGGGAGCCCCCAAATGTACCGTGCACGCGAAAAACAGATGTCGATTTATGACTATCTGCCGCCCTATCATGGCGAGCTGTGCAACGCCAACCGCTGGGTGCAGCTGGCTGCAGCCATCGACTGGGACGGCTTTGAGAAGGCCTACAGTGAGCTGTTTGCCCCCGGCGGGGCGGTGGCCCTGTCGGCCCGCGTGGCGCTGGGGTGCCGTATCATTCAGCTGCACTACAATGTGACCGACCGCGAGGTTGTGGCACTGGTGCAGGAAAGCCCCTACCTGCAATATTTTCTGGGGTTTGAGAGCTTTGTGGAAAAGGTGCCCTTCTCACCCCGCACCGTGGCGCGGTTCCGCGCCCGCATCCCCGATAAGGCTGTGCGCCCGGCAGTCCGACTGCTGCGCAGCTTTGCATAAATTTTTTACAATAGAGAGGTATTCATGGAACTGTTTGTAGACGCCCTTCTGGACGCCTTGATTGACGGCGTTAAAATGCTGCCCTTCCTGTATCTGGCTTATCTGCTGATTGAATGGCTGGAACGTCACCACGGCGAGAGCATCGAAAATGCGCTGGCCGGCGGCGGCCGCTGGGGCTTTATCCCCGGCGCGCTGCTGGGCTGTGTGCCGCAGTGCGGCTTCAGCGCGGTGGCCTCCAACCTGTACGCCAGCCGGGTCATCACCCCCGGCACGGTGCTGGCGGTCTTTATCGCCACCAGTGACGAGGCCATCCCGCTGCTGGCGGCCGAGCCGTCCCAGTGGGTTATGCTGGTGCTGCTGCTGGCCTGCAAGGTGGCGTTTGCCATCGTGGGCGGCTGGCTGTTGGACATTCCGCTGCGCCACGTGCTGCCCCACTCGCTGTACGGCGGCTATGAGGGCCACGCGGACGATGTGGACTGCCACGAGGAGCACGAGGAGACGAGCAGCATCTTCCTGGCAGCCCTGCGCCACACGCTGGAAATCTTTGTGTTCATCCTGCTGTTCAGCTTTATCATCGGTTTGCTGTTTGAGGGCTTCGGCGAAGAGCCCATCACGGCGGCGCTGTCCAGCATGGGCGTGTTCCAGCCGATACTCACGGCGCTGATCGGCCTTGTGCCCAACTGCGCGGTCAGCGTGCTGCTGGCACAGCTCTATGTGCAGGGGGCCATCAGCTTCGGCAGCCTGTTCGCGGGGCTGACCGCGGGTGCGGGCGTGGGTCTGGCGGTGCTCTGGCGCGTCAACCCCAGCTGGAAGCAGAACCTTTTTATGACGGGCCTTCTCTGGGCTGTGGGTGCCGTGTGCCGGTATGCTTCTGCAGCTGCTGCCCCTTTAAAAACGTATCAAGCGTATCTTTTTAAAAGGAGGATTTTCCCATGCAATACAGCATTGAAAATGAAATTCTGCGCCTGACGGTGGATTCCCACGGCGCAGAGCCTGTCAGCGTTGTGCATAAGCCCACCGGGGCAGAGCTTCTCTGGCAGGCAGACCCCGCTGTCTGGGCACGTCACGCGCCCATTCTGTTTCCCTACACAGGCAAGCTGACCGGCGGCAAGATGCTGGCAAAGGGCGTGGAGTACACCGGCGGGCAGCACGGCTTTGCCCGCGATGTGGAGCACACGATGACCCACCATGCGGAAAATCTGCTGGAGTTTGAGCTGCACGCCAACAACGAGACCCTGCCCAAGTGGCCCTATGCCTTTGTGCTGCGCTCGACCTTTACGCTGGAGGGGGAGACGGTTCACCACACCCCTGACCGTCGAGAACCCGGTGGAGGAGGAGCTGCGCTTCGGCATCGGCTACCATCCGGCCTTCGCGTTCCCCTTTGATGACCGCCATGTGACCGAGGACTACGAAATCCGCTTTGATGGCATCGAGTCCCCCCTCTGCGTCAGTGCTCAGCCCAACGGCCTGCTGAACGGCCAGAGCTACTATCTGGCCCGCAACGTGGAGGCCGTCCCCCTGACCGATGATTTGTTTGACAATGACAGCCATGCTATGGTCAACCTGCGCACGAGCCATGTCTCCATCGTGGAGAAGGACACCGGCCGCAGCGTGATTTGCGATGTGTCGGACTTCCCGTACACCCTTATCTGGTCTGCCGCCAAGAAGCCGCTGCACTTTGTCTGCATCGAGCCGTGGCACAGCCTGCCCGGCGAGGAGAACGGCCCGATGGAATGGGAACAGCGCCCCTGCGCCGCGTCTCTGAAGCGCGGTGAAAGCTGGTCCACCACCCTGTCTACCACCTTTGTGCGCTAAAGACCGGCGTGACAGTGGAAAAAATCGAATAAAAAATCCTGCCTGCGCTTTGGATGCGGTTGCATCGGCGCAGGCAGGGATTTTTATTTACTTAAAATCAGAACGCAACCTTTTTGGCAATATAGTCGCGCAGCTCGGTGATGGGCATACGGATCTGTTCCATTGTGTCGCGGTCACGGACGGTCACGCAGCCATCGGCCTCGACCTTGTCATCGCCCACGGTCTGGAAGTCCACGGTGATGCACAGCGGGGTGCCGATTTCATCCTGACGGCGGTAACGCTTGCCGATGGAACCGGCATCGTCATAATCGACCATAAAGTCCTTGGCCAGCTCGTTGCGGATTTCCATGGCTTTGTCGCCCAGTTTCTTGGACAGCGGCAGCACGGCGCACTTGAACGGAGCCAGGAACGGATGCAGATGCAGCACGGTGCGCACATCCTCCTTGCCCTTGGCATCGACCATATGCTGCTCGTCATAGGCCTCGCACAGGAAGGCCAGCGCCACACGGTCGCAGCCCAGAGAAGGCTCGATGACGTAGGGAATGTAGTGCTCGTTCGTCTCAGGGTCAAAGTACTCCAGACTCTTGCCGGATGCCTCCTGATGGCGGCTCAGGTCGTAATTGGTGCGGTCGGCAATGCCCCACAGCTCGCCCCAGTCGGTGAACGGGAAGGCATACTCAATGTCGGTCGTGGCGCGGGAGTAGAACGCGAGCTCCGCCGGCTCGTGGTCGCGCAGGCGCAGGTTCTCTTCCTTGATGCCGAGGCTCAGCAGCCAGTTCTTGCAGTAGTCCTTCCAGTAGGCGAACCACTCCAGATCGGTGTTGGGTTTGCAGAAGAACTCGCACTCCATCTGCTCAAACTCACGGGTACGGAAGGTGAAGTTGCCCGGGGTGATCTCGTTGCGGAACGCCTTGCCCACCTGGCAGACGCCGAACGGCAGCTTGCGGCGGGTGGTGCGCTGGATGTTGGCAAAGTTGACAAAGATGCCCTGCGCGGTCTCGGGGCGCAGATAGCAGGTGGAGGAGGAATCCTCGGTCACGCCGATGGCGGTCTTGAACATCAGGTTGAACTTGCGGATGGGGGTGAAGTCATGCTTGCCGCAGACCGGGCAGACAACCTCGTCATGGCTGGCGATGAAGGCGTCCATCTCGTCAAACGTCATGGCGTCCACATCCACGTTCTTGCCCTGCTCGCACTCGGCAATCAGCTTGTCGGCGCGGTGGCGGCTCTTGCAGGCGCGGCAGTCCAGCAGCGGGTCCGAGAAGCTGGACACGTGGCCGGTGGTCACCCACGTCTGGGGGTTCATCAGGATGGCGGCATCCAGCCCGACGTTGTAGGGGCTTTCCTGCACGAATTTCTTCATCCATGCCTTTTTGACGTTGTTCTTGAACTCAACGCCGAGGGGGCCGTAGTCCCAGCTGTTGGCCAGGCCGCCGTAGATCTCGCTGCCCGGGTAGATGAACCCGCGGTTCTTGCACAGGTTTACGATCATGTCAAGGGTCTTTTCACTGTTCTTCATTACGTTACTCCTTCCGCGTGGCTGGCTGCCACACAAAGCGATTATTCCCACCGCGCCCGATTGTGACGCAGTAAGGATATTATAGCATAGGTTGGAGATAATGCAAAGCAAATAAGAATAAAAAAATAATAAATAATAAATATGGTGGAGTTTTCGGCACGGGGCCGAAAACAAAACCGGTAAAGAGCGTGGCCTGTTACAACAGCAACCCCGTAATTTCGTCGGCCAGCATGACCAACTCCTTGTGGGTGAGGGTTTTATCCGCGCTCAGGCGGGCCAGCTCCTGCTGCACGCGGGGAATTTTGTGCGCCGGGATTCCGATGCGCGCCAGCTGCTTTTTGGTAAGCGGCGGCGCGGCTTTCGCCTGCCCCAGCCGCGACACGGCCAGGGGGTCAACGCTCCATACAATGCGGGCCATACAACTGCTCATCTCCTCTTTATATCATTATAGCAGGAAACCGTCCTGTTCGCCAGAGAAAAGTCGGTTTTCTGCTGCATCTGCGACGTATTGCAATAAATTGCGGTGCTAAATTTGTGCCATTTACCCAAAAATTGCCCGGTGCGGTTGGGATTTCAAAAAAAGTGTTTATTTTGTTGCAGAAAAATAGTATAATGTTTCCAGTAGTATACACCGCGTGTCAGACCTTTGGCAGCGGATGATTTTTTTGAGGTGACCACTGTTATGGTTTTTAGTATGTACGACCCCAAGCTGCTGGACGGCGTCCGCACCATTCATTTTATTGGCTGCGGCGGCTCCGGCACTTATCCGCTGATTCAAATTCTGCACAGCCGCGGCTTTGCCATCACCGGCTCTGACGTGGAGGAAACCAAGAACACCGAGGCGGAGCGTGCTCTCGGCGTGCGCGTTTCGATTGGCCACGATGCCGCCAATGTCGGCAACGCAGACCTTGTTGTGTACAGTGCCGCCATTCATGACGATAACCCTGAGCTGCAGGCCGCTCGCGCCCGCGGCATCAAGGCGGTGGAACGCAGCATTATGCTGGGCTACATCAGCCGCACCCATTCCCAGAGCATCGGCGTGGCGGGCACCCACGGCAAGACCACAACTACCGGTATGATTACCACCATGCTGGAGCTGGCGGGCCGCGACCCCGCCGCCGTAATCGGCGGCAAGCTGCCCCTGATTGGCGGCTACGGCAAGGCCGGTAACGGCCAGAGCGTTGTCATTGAGGCCTGCGAGTACCATGAGACCTTCCTGCAGCTGACCAGCACAGTCGGCGTGATCCTGAACATTGACAATGACCACCTTGAATATTACGGCACGATGGGCAAGTTGAAGCTGGCCTTCCAGAAGTTTGCGCTGCTGTCCCGCACGGTTGTGTTCAATATGGATGACCGTAACACGATGGACGTTATGAACTCCATCGACCGCCCGGTGCTGAGCTTCGGCATCGAGGAGGAGGCCCGCTTCCGCGCTGTCAACATCGGCGAGTACAAGCCCGGCTTCTTTGAGTTTGACGTGCTGGAACTGGGCGAGCAGTTTGCCCACATCAAGCTGGGAGTGCCCGGCTACCACAATATTTATAATGCGTTGGCCATGTGCTGCTGCGTGCGTCCGCTGGGCCTCAAGCCAGAGGATGCCGTCCGCGCCGCCGAGGCCTTCCACGGCACCGGCCGCCGCTTTGAAATCAAGGGCGAGTGCAACGGCGCAGTGATTGTGGACGATTACGCCCACCATCCCACCGAGCTGGCCGCTACGCTGGCCACCGCCAAGGAGATGGGCTATGACCGCGTTATCGCTGTGCACCAGCCGTTCACCTACAGCCGCACCAAGATGCTGATGGATGAGTTTGCCAAGGTGCTCAGCGCTGCGGATCAGGTTGTGCTGCTGCCCATTATGGGCGGCCGCGAGAAGGATGACGGCACGGTCAAGAGCGAGGATCTGGCTGCAAAACTGCCCGGCAGCGTTGTGGTGGACGGCCTCGAAGGTGCCGCCGCATGGGTCAGGCAGAACGCCAAAAAGGGCGATTTGGTTGTCTGCATGAGCTGCGGTGACCTGTACAAGGCCGCCGATATGATGGTGGAACAATAATTGCACTGCGGCAGGCTGCCCAACCGGGCAGCCTGCTTTTATTTGCCCCGCCTTGCCACGCCTGCTGTCTTGTGCTACAATACAAGCAAGATTATATATAAAGGAGATTTCTTCATGAACCAGCAGTATCTGC
>VOFK01001123.1_pt1 | contig 18555 bp, 32 predicted proteins | sample 5384121 | NCBI WGS metagenome assembly VOFK01 (sample SAMN12384730, study PRJNA508395) | human gut metagenome | isolation source: healthy gut J | host: Homo sapiens
TTTTTTCAGTTACGTATTGCTGGCGCAGAACGGGTTGTGGGGCAGCGAGTTCGATGTTCACATCACTTCCGACCTCGTTATGCTCGTGCACGATCCGGACATCGACAGGATGCGCATCTGGAATCACGACTACGCTGATTTCAGGGACTGCCGCCTGGCGGCGAAAGATCCCGACTCTGGACAGTATCCGGCAGGGAGAGAGAGAGCAAGAAGACCGTGCTGGTGTTCGAGCTCAAGAAGCAGATTGACAAGGCTCACGAGGACTATATGGTCGACCAGAGCGTCAAGGCTCTCAAGGAGCACGGTTTGCTCGCCCTCTGCCCTGGATTCACGGTACCAGTACACGGACAAGGACAAGAGCCCTGAGGAACTCGCCAAGCTCGAGAGATCGATGGTGTTGACTACCAGCATTTGAATCTTCGGAAAAGAAACCTACCATGGTTCAGAGCAGGCTCGCGACTACAAGATGAGCAGCAGCTGGACCGTCAACGAGGAGGACATCCAGGACATGATCGATCTCGGTGTCCGGTGCATCGACCAACGAGCCGCTCCTCGTCCGCGAAGCTCGGCAAGAGGGAAAAGGTAAAATAATCCGAGCCGACGTAAGATAGACAGCTCGCTGTTTTTCAAAGTAATATGAAGCAGGCTATTTACTTCCAGAGTTCTGGGACCGTGGGGAGGTGGTGTAGAGGTGGAGCACCTTCGCGGATGTCGGAATAGTACGGGGACGTTGGGTGGCAAGCCTTTTTAGGAGGTTCTTGCCGGGAGGTGACCGACCAGATCCATCACTTTGATATGCGGTCGTCACGGTCACGGGCCTCCTGATCGAAATCGGCGAGGTGGTGGTCTGGATCGCGTCGGCCTCCCACGATATCCGGAGACGGTCACGCCGGCCCTTTATATTCAAAGCCACGGAAGACCATCCCTCAACGCGCGCAGGGGCGGCGGCAACGACCTCCCTGGGTGCTGTTGGCGGGATTATCGAGCCTGACGTTGGCGTTCGGGAAAATGCGGGAAGGTCGTCCCGAAGCGGTTGGTCTGGATGAATACGCCCACTGAATATGCGGCAGTGCCTTCCGGCGGTTTCTCAGCACTTTCCGGCAATCGGAACTTTAAATCATCTCCTCCAGGTCCGTCACCATCTTATGTCAAACGGAGCGGGATGTGCAGATATCGCGCTTGCGCTTCTCGTCACGCTCGTCGCGATCATCCGGCGTCTGCTGAAGGGAAACTCGGACCAGGTACTCGCACTATTCCCATCTCAATCCACGCACTCGCATGCACTCTGTAAAGTCAGGCCCGGTGCGGCCCCGACGGACTTCGCGCCTCACGACCTATTCCCCCAAACCTCTTTTATCGAGGTCAAAAGCAAATTGCCCGCTTTGCGGATCTTCTTCTTCGGAATCGATGACTGAACGCCGCGGTACCTTTGTTTCTTTTTGCGAAATGGTTGGCGACGACGCGGCAGGTGTCTTTTTGTTTCGGCTGGCGATGCCCGTCAACGGCGGATCCTCGTCACCAAAGCCGAGCATATTCCCGGAATACGCTCCTGCGCACCCCGTCCATATCCCATGCCGCCTCATCGATTAGAATAAACTTTAAGCCGCGGGGCCGCCTCCGCGAGGATCGACATCACCCGCGCGGAAGGTCGCCATAGAGGGTGTAGTTGGACGAGCGCCACAACGAGCTCCTGCTCACGTGATAGCGGACCTTTAGCAAGAACGGAGTCCCCATCTTGATGCCCATCGCGCTTTGCTCTCGCTGCTGCGGGCCACCTACGCATCCGTCATTGTTGGAGCACACGACCGGACGACCTTCAACCCGGCTGGAAAGCCTCGCAGGACACTAAAAATTGTTGCAGTCAACCAACGCGTACACACCTTCTGATGACGGAATCACAACTCCCCCAGACCGTAAAAATCATTGGACTCAGTCACTGATGATATTTCATTGGCTTGAAGCACATATTCTTTTGATGCTTAAGAATATCATAGACACGCCCGGCTTGGAGGCCTGACAGAGCGAAGCGATCGGCACGTGGATCCCCGAAGCGATGAACTTTAAGGCGAATTCCCCTCGTCGATGAAGCAGACGGCCATATCCTCCTCTTCCTCGGCTCGACGGACTTGTCCACCACCAGCACGTCACCTCAATATCGGCGTCCACCATCGAATCGCCGACCACACGGGCGAAAAAGTCGCCGCCGATGCCGCACCACTTGTTGAGTCGATGAACGTCTCAGCCGGCGACAAACCCAGCGTGCACTGCTTTCCCCATCATCGAGCGAATGCCCCTTTCTTCTTCTTCCGCAGCCATTTATGAATAGCTCTCGTTTTATGAATGCCTATTCCGCTTCAAATAGTCCATGACCAAAGCTCCGGCACAATGTACTCTTCAGGTTGCCTGAAAGCGGCCACACTGAACAAGATCACCATTGAGAGCGCCAATCCTTGGACAGACGCCTAAGGATGTTGTCAGCGTCAAACGGTATCGCAGAGGTCATCACGATCACGGCCTTCTTTATCAGGAATCACAACGCATAGGTTGTCCGGAAAAGTCCTACGGCCATAAGGGTGACCGCCGGAACGGGGTTCTGTGCTTCGCAACCGGCTCTGTGGGAGTGTTCCGGACCATTCATCCGTCCTGGACTATGGACGGCCTCCTGGAGATAGTCTCGTGGGATGATCTGCTGTCGTCCCATTTCCCAAGCCGTCCAGCAGGAGACGGCCGAACGCCAACATCGTCAGTGCTAAGATGCAGTCCCCAGCCACCGGCTGTCACTCCATGGATATCCACCCACTCAGCTCTGTCCAGCCCCATCGGCCTGAAACATCCTTTTGTAGAGATAGTCGGCCATCGTCTCCCCCCGGTCTTTTTTGTGATGATCTCCGAAAGCATACGGGAAGAGAAACTGTCGTAGCAGAATTTCTCTCCCGGAGCCGCGTCGAATGGATATCCAAAGAAAAGTTCCGGCAGCGTGGAGTCATATTTTGTCAGCAGCCCGGAGACATCAACCCATTCATTATGAATATACTTGAGTGAGCCGAACGGATCCTTTTTGAAATATTCAGTGGCATATTCAACCGTCGGATCCTTTTTGTGGCCGTTCGCCATAATCAGCAGATGCCTGACTGTCAAGGCCTCAAGGTTTGCCTTCTGCGCGTCCGTCATATTCTTTTCCGCCTCGGCGACTTCCTCGGGGAACATCGGCGCGACCTTTTCGGACAGGCTCAGCTTGCCCTCCCCGACCGCTATCCCGACAGCCATTGAGGTGAACGTCTTGGTAACCGACCACATCTGTCGCCGTGTGTCATTGTCAGAGCCCTTGGGCCATTCTCCCGAAGACGCATACCCCTCCTGCCAGACCGCCACGCCATTCAAGGTTGACTCCGTCCTGGCCGCCTCCGACATCATAGTCCTAACGGCCGCCCTGACCTTAGGATTCTCGACAAGTTGCTCTCCCGTACCCGGATCGGGCACCGGATCCGTATTATCCTTCGAACACCCAGCCGCCAGCAGTGCCACCGCCGTCAGCACCCCATAGAAAAATCTCTTGTTCAGTTTCATAACGTAATTCTCCTCTCGTACCCACAAATATACTCATCTTTTCGCACAAAATCACCGCACCGCCTCCGTCACCACTTCCGGTTGGTACACCAGAGGGTGTTTTCCTGTACGAAACGGCAGCAAGGCGGAGGTTGGTACACCAGAGGGTGTTTTCCTGTACGAAACGGTAGCAAGGCGGAGGTTGGTACACCAGAGGGTGTTTTCCTGTACGAAACGGCAGCAAGGCGGAGGTTGGTACACCAGAGGGTGCTTTCCTGTACGAAACGGCAGCAAGGCGGAGGTTGGTACACCAGAGGGTGTTTTCCTGAAGGAGAACACCGTGTTCCTCATCGCCACCGCCATCCTCAAGAACTTCTTCCTTCACCTTCTTGACGTCATCGGCGGACGGGTCAAAGGGCTTGATAGGACCGCGAGGCTCAAGCGGTTCCTGCGAATGTTCGTTGTCGTGCCCGCAAAGTGGATAAAATCCGGACGCAGAAACGTGCTCAACCTCTACACTAAACGGCGAATCTTTCTCGAACTTGTCCGCTAAGGCACCTGAAGACGATGTAAATCCCGACAACTCGCCGCCCAGGCAACTCTGGGCGGCGCCGACGCGTGGAACGCACTTGAAAAAGTCATCGCTTGGGGTGTCCTGAATGAAACAGGAAGTCTCATCATGAAACATCAATGGTCAAGCCGATGTGAGAATGAGGCGAGCGAAGCCGTCAAGAGGACTGGTCGGACAAAATAGTTTGGCGTTTTGAGGTATTGCCTATTCTGCCTATTTAGGATTATTTTTTGTATATTTTTGTATATCTATAATAAAATGTTATATTTGTAGAAACTAAAAAACGTTTTAACCTTGATTTCTATTAACAAATCAAGTTGCATATTTGCAACTATTATCAGCTTCATGCTGATCATACTAACCCTTTCGTGCTCAGAGCATGAAAAGAATACTCTCTAAGAGAAATGATGTGCAGGAAAATTATCTGCAATTGTCCTCTGCAAAGTTTTTGTAGTGATGAGGTTCTGCTGCAAAGAGGAAAAGATTATTGGGAAATGTTTCAAAAGTAAGGGCATATTCGCTCTCTCCCCAGTTTCACATCTCCACCGTCATAATTCGGGATGATCTGAGGATTTACGTTCTCTCGAGAAATCAGGTGCCGTGTCCATATGTGCAATAAAACCAATGGTTTATTATCCTCAAGTCCTTCTGTTGCCGGGATTATACCATAAACATAGCACTTGTCATCAATGCGCACAGCCTGAACTCCTATCTTTTTCAGTTCCTCTGCCAACTGGTTTCCCAGGTCAAACTGGCGGCTGGTGGATGGCACGTTCTCCTGCTCATCCTCGCTTGTGGTATATACTTTCACATAATTTAATAAACGTTCGTATGCACGCATTTTTTTTTTTTCTCCTTCTCATGTATTCTTTATTTTCAAGCAGCTCGGCTAAATAATTTTACAGCTCTTCCAGTTTCTCCAGTTCCCCGCCAAATGAAGTATCCATACATTCTTCAAAAGACGCTTCCTTCTTCATCTTCTCCAGTGCCACTCCCGCCTTCTTTGGTCTGCACCGTTCCGGCACCTGCTACACAGCCGCCCGGACATGCCATTCCTTCCAGCAGATATCCGTTGTATTTCCCTGCTTTGGCTGCCATCAGCATCTTTTTACACTCCCGAAGTCCGTTAGCTTTTTTGACTACCTTCACCTCGCGATCCGGATCCATACGCTTTACAGCTTTCACAACTGCGGCTGCCACACCGCCGCTAACAGCAAAGCCACGACCGTCACTACTGGCCTGGGTAAGAGGCTCTTCCTCCGGAAGGCTGGCAAAATCAACATCCTTGGCATCAAACATGCCTTTCACCTCTTCAAAAGGTGAGAAGAACGAAGTCCACATAGCTTCGAACCGACTTACGGCTTTGCCTCCAGCTTCTTGGCTGCACATGGTCCTACAAAACGATCTTGCAAGTCTGGCTCTTCCTGCTTCGAAGTCTGGCAGTCAGTACCATGGAGTAAGCGCCATGGAAATGCAGTTGGCAAGCTGTGGAACCGTCTTTTTGCCATAACAGACCATGCCGGGCAACAGGAGGTTCCCATAAACGGAATTTTCTCGGCACTTCTTTCATGAAGTCCTTAGCCTCCTCATGGTGCAAAGATCTGCACCCACAGCCACTTTCCTTATCCGTAAATCAAGCGCCTTAAAAAGCTCCCCGAAGCTGGGTATTCTTCAATTCCGGTTCAAACTGACCTGCCACAGCCGGCGCTACAATGGCATAAACTGGTGTATCACTTTTTAATGCCATAACAGTCTGGAAAATCTGTCCTTTGTCTACAATAGCGCTGAACGGACAGCTTACCAGGCATTCCCACAGGAAACACACTTGTCATAGTCGATCTCTGCTCTGCCATACTCGTCTGAATGGATGGCATTCATTCCACAGGCCTTGGCACACGGACGCTCCTGCTTGATAATGGCATTATACGGACAGGCTTCCAGACACTTTCCGCATTTGATGCATTTTTCTCGATCGATCACAGACCGCCCGTTTTCCATGTGGATAGCCTGCTTGGGACAGACCTCGACAAGGATGTTCCAGACAGCCCTGGCAGCCCCTCTGTGACAATCACACGCTTCTCCGGACAGGAGTTGCAGGCAATTTAATAATATTGATAAAGGGGCGGCTCATAATATTTCTCTTCGATCAAGCTGGCTTCTACGCCCTTGGAAATTGGCGCATGCTCGGAAATGTTTCGAAGAGGCAGTCCCATTGCCACACGCAGTCTCTCTCCTACGATAGCTCTTTCCAGAAAAATACTGTCACGATATGTTGCAATCTCTCCTGGAAGAATTTTTGTACGGAAGATCATCCATCTCTTTCTCAATGTCGCCCTCATAGGCAAGCCGGGCAATTTCAGTAAAAATCTGGTGTCTGATTTTTTTTGTCTTTGATGAGTATAGTCCTCTCATTCTTTTTTCTCCTTATGCTGTAGTATTTTGCACCAGCCAGATTTTACCGCAATCAATCTAACTGTCTTTATAAAGTTTTCTTTCTCCGCTTTTTTAAATAGTTGATATAAATTCATCAAGTATTTATTATACCACCTATCATACAAAAAAATTATAATTTAAGCAAATCTTTTTTTCCAATTTCTTTTCCTGGAGCATGTATGAAAAAGGCTTTCTTTTAGTGTGTTGAAAGTTGTTCAAATGTGTCCCTCCTGAAGAACTTTTCACCCTCCCAACACATTAAATAAGAAATGCACGCAAAAAAAGACACTGTACAGATTTCTCCACACAATGTCTTTCTTCAAAATTTTCACATAAAAAATATTATTTCATCCACCTATCTGGCAATCCAGATCACAGACGGAATGCACTGCTTTTTTTAAAAAGTTCCATATGCCCCGGTTCTGGAGGAAGTATCTCCGGCAGCTTGTATTCTCTTCCAAGCCAGTCGTACTTATCCTGTCCCAGACGGTGATATGGAAGAAGGTGAATCTTCTTCACACCTGGCAATGTAGATGCAAAGGAAGCAATAGACTTGATTTCCTCCACACTGTCATTGAACGTTGGAACGACAGGTACACGAATCACCAGATTGGTCTGGCCAGAAAGAGCTACCTTTCTGGCGTTCTCCAGAGCCAGTCCATTGGGCTTGCCTGTAAACTGCTTATGCTTCTCCTGATTGGTATGCTTGATATCCATCAGGTAAGTATCCAGATAAGGCAGTACCATCTCTATATTTTTCCAGGGAACACAAGCCATACTTCTCGATAGCTGTATTAATTCCACGTTCTTTTCGCTGCGCGAAGAGGTCACGGGCAAAATTCCGCTGACAGAGACATTCGCCGCCGGAAAGTGTCATTCCGCCGCCGGAACGGTAGTAGTATGGGCGATCCTTCTCTACCAGTTCGATCATCTCGCGGACAGTTACGTCTCGTCCCATGGTCTTCACGCCGTCTGGAGTTTTCATTGTCTGGATCTTATATTCCTGAGATTCCGGATTGCAGCACCACTGACATCTGAGCACAGCCTTTCAAAAACACAATGGTACGGATTCCAGGACCGTCGTGGATGGAAAAGCGCTGGACGTCGAAAATACGCCCTGTAGTGTCTAAATATTCCATAGATTTCTCCATTATACGGAAGTGCCAGCAGACTTCTCTTAACGAAGCCACCAGCAATTCCATTTATATTTTTCGCAGAAAGTTCCCATTCACAGCCACACTTATCATCTCGCTAAGAAGTGAGCTATGGGCAGTATAACTCTCCTGCATAAGAGTCTGCTGACTTTCTTTTTTTTAGAATCCCTGCTCAGTTCTTCTGATAATGTCATCCTGCAGCGATTTGGAAAGTGTCGTAAACAGTGCACTGTAGCCTGCCACGCGTACTACCAGATGTTTATATTTCTCAGGATGTTCCTGTGCATCGAAGCAGTGTCTCTCTGCTTACAACGTTAAACTGCATATGCATTCCCTTCTGATCGAAGTAGGAGCGGATCAGTGCAACGAACTTCAAGACCCTCACGTCCAGACAATGCTGACGGATGGAATTTCTGATTAAACAAAGTACCATTGGATACGATGAAATGATCCAGTTTTTGCAACAGAGGATGCTGCTGCCGTAGGTCCCTTTACATCCTTGCCCGCAGATGGCGAAACGCCGTCTGCAACAGGTGTATGTGCATATCTTCCATCCGGTGTAGCACCAGTCTGTCCGCCAAAAAGGGTACGTTTGCAGAAACCGGATAAAGTCCTGCCTGGTACTGTCCACCACTTTGGGTTCTTAAAGTTCTGAAACGGTCTTGTATATGTAAGCCACATCTCTTGCGAAGTAGTCCACTTCCGGAATATCATTTCCGAATTTCAGGAACTTCTGCGATCATATCGTGAATTTCCTGGTATCTTGCCATCTTCTCAGGTGACATCTGGGCATTCATAACAGATTTCAAGAACAGCTGCTGCTGTGTCTGCATCTACCTTAGCACCGCTTTCGGTCATCTCTCTTAAGATACCGGTAGTGATATCTTTCACAGACTGCTCATCCAATCCTTTTGCCATAGTTCCATGCAAGAGCTTCTTTCAGTTCTTCCATCGTGAACTTCTTCTCCTGCATAGACCAGCTGGCGGATTGCATACAGGAGTCTGCCATGTTGGCAATACCAAAGCCCTGAGGACCTGTAAAGTTATAAACTGCGCCGCCTTCCTGCACGGTCTTTCCACGTTTGATACAGTCATCGATCATACTGGAAAGGAACGGAAGCGGACAACGCTTTGCATGAGCCACGTCAATGGCATTATCTGCATTTACAAGAAGGAAATGCAGTATTCCATCTGTTTCTTGTATGCATCATAGAATTCATCGAATGTAGCCATCTTGGTAACATCGCCGGTAGGAATTCCGACCATCTCGCCCCTGATCCATACCATTGGCAAATACAAGCTCCAGCGGACGGCACATATTGAAGAATGCTGCATCATGCCATCCCTCTGTCTTACCTGCTTTCTGTGGTTCTACGCAACCGATGATATTATACTCACGGGCATCTGCAAGGGAAAGTCCTCTGTTCTGCAGTGCTGGAATGATAACTTCATCATTATAGTACGCCGGGAGTCCGATTCCTGTTCTTGTAAGGTCAGCAGCCTTCATCAGCAGTTCATGCGGAGAACCATTCCATACACGGATGGAAAGGGACGGAGCCGGAAGATGTACATGCATGGATGCCTCAATACACATAAAGGAAAGGTCATTGGTCACATCATTGCCATCTTTATCGACCTCCTACGATCAGGTTCTGGAACAGACTGTAACCTGCGAAATCCTTCTGCTGAAGCCGCATCACGGCACTTGTTCAGGTCATTTAATTTAACCCAGATGCAATCAAGAAGCTCCTGGGCTGCTGTTCTGGTAATCGCGCCGCTCTCAATATCCTTCTTATAATAAGGATACATATACTGGTCGAAACGTCCTGGGGAAATGGAATGTCCGCTGGACTCGATCTGTAACAGCTGCTGTACAAACCAGAAGGACTGACACGCCTCCCAGAAATTGGTAGCTCCCCTTCGCCGGAACCTTGCTGCAATTGGATGCAATCACAAGAAGCTCTGCTTTACGCTGTGGATCTGTACATTTCTCTGCCATTTCAAAGGGCAAGCTTTGCATATCTGTCTGCATAATCAATCACTGCCTGGCAGCTCATGATAACTGCTTCCAGGAAACGGAACGCTCTGCGTAATCTCCATCCCCCACATTGCATTTATCCAGCTCAGCCTGTGCTTTCGCCATAATGCCTTCGTATCCAATTTCAAGAACTTCCCAATACTTTACTGTAACGTGTCCTACACCATTGTAGAAATAATTTCCCTGGTGTAAAAATGTTGTGATCGATGGCACGGATTGCTTCCGGTGCCATATATGCTAGTGGCAAGCTCACTGGTAGTCTTGCCTTTCCAGTATTTTGTGTACCTCGCGAAGATCTGCTTTGGCCTGCTCTGAGAAATATAGAATGGATCAGCAGTTCTGGTGGCAACCGTATCCAGCTCGTCTTCCAGCCACTGGTAGGAAAATTCCGGGAATGTCTGGCATCCTCTCGGTGCAATGGAGTTACTTCCACGATCAGTTCCTCATCACGGATGATGATCGGAATATTATGTAAAATGTGGGAAAAAGCTTTGCTCTTCTGGTAATGATCGGCTGGTCTTCCGTCTCCTTATAGGACTCTGTGATCAGCTTCGCTCTGTAAGATTCGATCTCCGGCATCTTGGCATAGAGATGATCTACCAGGCGGGTAATTCTGGAAGATTTGGGAATCTCACTTGTATTGTATTTTTCCATGGTTCTCCTTTCTCATGGATGTCCCGGCATATGAAATAGTATTCTGTATCTCAAAAACACAATATTTCTCTGTCGGCAACATAAATGTCCGTTGTTCCATGACATAGTTTTCTATGCTCATTATACGTCATTGCTATGCGGTGTCAACATAATTCAACACCAGTTTTGTTGTTTTAGTTGGTGTTTTTGGTTTGATTTTTTTGTGGTTTTTCGTTGTTTTTATTAAAAAGCACAATTAAACCAAAAAGCGTTTTCCGATTTTCATATTTTTGATTTCGGAAAACGCTTTTCAAAATTATATCTCCACACAAATTATATAGCAGTTCAGTGCCATACGTTGAAAGTTATCAATTTATTTGAAATATATGTGTATTCTTTCTCTGCCCCGTCTTGATATTTTCAGCCAATGCAACAGCAAGAAATCCAGATCCTCCTGCAACTTTTATTTTGCTGCCATTTGGTGACATCTTTGCTACACCCCAGTTACTTCTTGCATACGATATTCCCCCTCTGAGTTTCCAACCTTTTTTTCAGATTAAATTTAAATGCGATACTCTTATTTTTTATATTTGGAATAACGCAGATTATAAATTGCATTCTTTTTTAAAAAGCAGTTCCTTTAATTGTGAGCTTTCCCACCTTTGCAGAAGAAACAGGATTTTACATATTTATACACGGTAAATGTACATTTGTAAGTTTCCCGTTCAGTTTTCACAGTAATAGTTGTTGTGCCAGCTTTTTGGGCGTAGCCCAAATAGCATTATCCTTTTATCTTTACAGTTGCAACTTTTGTATTACTGGATTCCACAACTTACTTTTCTTTTTCCAATGTAGGCAATAAGTTCATCGGATTGTAGCATCTGCGATTTTCCATAGTTTTAGAAGAATAAATAGTTGCATTTGTCTTAAGAATTTTAAATACCTCTTTTTGCGTAAGCAGGCACGGTCATTGCAAACATCATAGCAAATGTCAGCACAACCGTTATTATTTTTTTAGTGACTTTTTCATTTTCAACACTCCCTTCATGATATGGACATTACAGAATACAATATATATATGCATTTTTGATTTTATAACAGTTTATACCCATTTACAATCTGTGCCAAAAGTGTGCGCAATTCTTTCGCGGGTTTGTCACATTCTGTTTTTATCAATAAAAAACTGCCATATCAGATTTCTCCAATACAGCAGTTTCCTCATCTTCTTATTTACCAGCTATGTAAAAATACCAGTGCCTCATTCATCTTAGGCTGGCAGTGTCCGCCGCAGCTTCCACAATTCCATTGCCAGCCTTTTCCGCTTTTTTTATCTTCACAATACTTCTCACTGCCAGACCTGCTATTACGACTACGATAGCACCAACAACTACTGTTCCCATACTTTCCTTTCCGGTTTCAGATTGCCTGGCTATACCAAGCTCAGATTTTCACCAATTTTGTTGTTAGTATATTCTAACATTCATTAGATGTCAATATTTATTTTATATTCCTACATTCAGCTTCATCTGTCCGTCTTTAATATATCCCATATTCGCGTTATCTCATTAAATCACATAGATAACAGTCCCGGAAGTAGGAAGTGGAACAATACAATTTTCAGAATTACCAGCACCGGTGATTTCTGTTTCCACCATAGTCTGGTAAGTCATGATCTGTCCAACCAGACCTGATGTTCCCATTCCGGAGCCTGTCGCATTGTTTGTCATATGGAAAGGCCCGATAATGGCAATTGGGCCTAAAAAATAGCAGATGCCAGTGTAGAGGCAGCCAGATCAGCGGACGCTTCATAATATTAGGGATCTGCAGCATGGAAGTTCTTATTCCCTGGGCAAAAGACCGCCTTAATGCCATTATCCCTTAAAACTTGTCACAATGCAAATCCAATCATCTGACAGCAGCATCCGATCGTTGCCGCACCCGCTGCCACGCCATTCAGCCCCAGAATAATTCCAAGAGCTGCAGAACTAATTGGCATAAAGTCAGTACCATTCCCATGATGACAGAAACCACAATTCCCATTAGGATTGGCTGCTGCTCAGTTCCCCAGTTTACCAGGTTGCCAAGCCATGTCATGAAGCTTGATACTCCCTGGTCCTACCAGTATCCCTACAGCACCACCGGAAAGGATGGTGATTGCTGGTGTAATAAGAAGATCCAGTTTTGTTTTTCCGGCAACCAGCCTCCCAATCGTAATTCCCACATATGCAGCCACAAACGCTCCAAGAGGGGCTCGCCGGACCGGATAACACTAATGCCCCTGTATCAGACAACAGGGTTTCCTGCAATCAAAGGTTAGATGCATAGGCACCAATCATTCCAGCTGCCGCAGCCGACAACAGCACATAAGTAGATTCCCGGAATTTATACGCAACACCGATGCCGATTCCGGCACCTGTAAGCCTCTGGGCAACACTGCAAATACACTTTAAATAAAGTGCCATATGTACCGCCCATCAAATCACCAATCTGTTTCAAAATAGTTCCGATGATCAAAGTAGAAAACAACCCCAAAGCCTTATTCCGCTTAAACCATCAATAAAAATATTGTTTAAAACCTTCTTTATCGCTTTCATACTCTCCTTGTCCCCACCATCTAAAGCATGTAAAAAAATTAATCTTGCAATCTGCAAAATACACCGAAAAGTGGGGCATGCAGACTGCGAGATTGTTTTTTCCGAACACGCTCTAATATAGATCCATCTTCTTCCTTCCCAGTTCAAAAGAAATACCTTCGTCCCTTTTCCAAGCTCCGACTCTATCCTGATTCCGTGATCCAGCCTTTTTCATAATCTTTCCGCAAAGATAAAGCCCAATTCCAGTAGACCTGTTCTCTTCACGTCCATTATAGCCAGTAAACCCCCTTTTCAAAAAAAACCCGGGGCAAATCTTTCGGCACGGATTCCGATTCCAGTATCTTCGATCACCAGCGTATGCGGCCTGGATATACTCATATAGATGGATATTTTTTTTTCCTTTTTTGTGTATTTCAGTGCATTTGATAAAATTTGTCCCAACACAAAGCCAAGCCATTTTTTCATCTCATGCTTTTCCGTTTCCGATACCTCTTGATACTCCAGAGAAAGCTTTTTCCCCAATAAATATTCTGGCAAATTTGTGAATCTGCTCACGAATCAGAGAATCCATATCCACTTCCTCAAAGCGGATGTCTGAAGCCATATCCTCCGTTCGAAGATACCCCAGCACCATCTCCACATACTGCTCCACCTTAAAAAGCTCATTTCTGAATCTCCTGAGGTCTGGGCTTCTCTTCTGAAGAAGCAATCTTGCTGCAGCAATAGGTGTTTTTGATCTGGTGGACCCACAGCGTATAAAAGTCTGTCAATTCTGTATCCAAAAGCACTTCTCTGATTTTCAGCCTCTATTCTTCTCATCCATACTACGGCAGATTTCCCGGTAAATAGCCTCATTTTCATTCTCCGGAGCCTCAGATATTCTTCTGAAAAATTGCCGCAGTCTCTTATGTAAAAGCAGACTTTCCTGCTTTTTCCGGTATTATGGTAATCCCACATAAGCCCCAGGCCTGTCAGCAGCATTTCAAAAACCGCCACATAACCTACAGGCTCCAGCGGAATATCATACACAGAAAAAGGATTCCAGCCGTTACCGCTACCATAAGTAAAAAGCCAAAACACCTGTTTTCCATCTGGTTTTCAGATATTTAATCATACCATGTACCCAGGCCTTTTTTGGTGATAATGAAGTTCTCTACACCCAGACCTTCCAGCTTCCGACAGTTCTTGTGATGTTTACTGTCAAAGTATTGTCATCCACAAAGCTGTCGCTCTCCCACAGTTTTTGTCATAATCGACTCTCTGGATACAACATGCCCCGATGTTCAAATAGTATCTGCAATATCTTCAATTCGTTTTTTCGTCGGTCTGCAAGCTTTCCATCCACTGAAATCGTCCCATTTCCAGGATTCAGCACTACGCCGCCCCTTTCCAGAAGACTGTTGTTCTGACCAAAGGCATAGGTTCTGCGGAAAGCACAGCCTGCACCTTCGCAGTTATTACACATCAGATCAAAAGGTTTCGCGATAAAATCATCTGCACCCCGGCTCATGGCCATTACCATATTCATATTGGTCAGCCGCTGAAGACAGAAACATCACTGGTACCTGTGAAATTTTGCGGATTTCCTCACACCAATGAAAACCGTTAAAAACGGCAGTTTCAAATCCAGCAGCACCAGCTGTGGATCTTTTTGCACAAACTCCTGAATCACATGAGTGAAATCTTCGATCTGAAAGACCTCATATCCCCAGGATTCCAAATGTCGCTTTACTATCTGTACAATAATTTTCGTCATCTTCTATTATTAATATTTTATACATTTTTAATCAATTTTGTTTTTCTTCTAAACGGACATGTCTGCCTGCGCAGACATCACCCCAAATGAAAGTCGATTGTTCCGCGCCTTTAGCGCTACCGCGCAGGACTTTTATCCTAAATATGCTTCAGTAATTTCAGTGTATTCTTCGCTCCATCCCTGTGTGACCGCTCGTATCCATGAGATGCGTAAACTCCCGGTCCGATCAGACCATGCTTCATATCATAGCCTGCCTTCAGCGCTGCATCCACGTCAGAGCCATAGTGCGGATATACATCCACTGCAAATGCAATGTCATTCTCCTGTGCAGCCTTGATCAGGCCGGAAACCACCTGGTAATCATATGGTCCCATACTGTCCTTAAGCGCAGATTGAAACCATGGTTTCATCACATTCCAGGCCTTTTCCAACACATCCCATATCTACGGAGATCATCTCTGTCACTCCATCTGGGATAGCGGCACATCCACCATGTCCCACTTCCTCATAAGAAGTGATCAGTACATAAATGGTACGCTCTGTCTGAATTTCTTTCTCTTTCAGATATTTAGCATAGCCGAGAAGAATAGCAGTGCTGAATTTATCATCAAGGAAACGGCTCTTGATATAGCCGCTCTCAGTCACAACTGTCCTTGGATCAAAGCAGACAAAATCGCCTGTCATGATTCCAAGTTTTTTCACATCCTCTTTATTCTTCACCGGCTCATCAAGAATGGCCTCCATCGTCTCATAAGTACGTTTGGTATCGCTATACTCCGCCGTTTACATGAACAGACGCATTCTCCAGCTGGAAAATTTGCATCATATACTTTGCCGGACTTTGTATAAACCTTACAATTCTCAGCCTCTGCATTGTTTGGATTCATACCGCCGATATTAGTCAGTTTCAGATGTCCGTTGTCCATGATCTGGCAGACCATTCCGCCAAAGTATCCATGTGAGCTGCCAGAACCACTGCATTCTCATCGTCTTTTTCCTCCAAGCTTTACAAGCACAGCCCCCTTCTGGGTGATCTGCGGCTCATAGCCAGCTTTTCAAAATTCTTTTTTTACAAAATCTGCTGCCATGTGGGTAAAACCACTTGGACTTGGCACTGAAAGCAGATCCTGTGCTGTTTTCATAATGTAATCTGTGTATTTTCCCATGATATTCTCTCTCCTGTTTCTTACGAATTTTAATCTTATCATCTATCGTTCTTCACTTTTTGTATAGCAATGCGCATTACTTTTAAGCGATAACATTATATGATACCAGTGTCAAAAGGTCAAAAAGCTGTTCGTGCTTGCACCAAAGGCTTTGAACTTGGGACACGCCATTTACGCAGTAGCGATTTACGCGGTAAATCAGCGGATTTCGAATATTTGAAGGATTGCAGGAGCAGCGTAGCTGCGTAGCAATCTGGGTATCAAAAATGAGTGTCAAAAGACCTTTTGACACTCATATCATTATATTTACTTATTATCCTCAAATGTGATAACTTTATAAACCCATACTTTTTTGCCAATTCCACAGGTCTGGCTGCGTCACATAAGCTTCCCATGAATTTCCTGCGGCACTCTGGCTTTCACCAGAATTCCAGTATCTGTGTACTCCTCCGAAAGCAGCTGCCCATATTCCCGGATCAGCTGGATCTTGCCAGCCTCGATAGGAAAAAAAAAATTTTTTCCACATAAATCTGCTCTTCAGAAAGGATTTTCCCCAGAAGCTGCTTTAAATCCTCCAGACCTTCCCCTGTTTTGGCCGAAACCTTCAAGAGTATGGTCTGCCATACTGTCGCGCATGCGGATTGCTGCACCCACATCGACCTTGTTAAATAAATGTAATCGTCTTTTTGCCCTGGACACCAAGCTCCTGCAAAGGGTGTCATAAACAACCTCCATCTGCTGTACCGCCCGAGGATTCGGAACAGTCTACCACATGAATAATATAATCTGCATATTTCGCTTCCTCCAGGGTACTCTTAAAAGCTTCAACCAGATTATGCGGCAGTTTACGGATAAATCCAACAGTATCTGTAAGCAGGATCTGCTGTCCGTCATCTAATGTCAATGCTCTGGTTGTAGGATCCAATGTGGCAAACAGCTTATCCTCTGAAAGCACTCCGGCTCCAGTCAAGAGGGTATTTAACAATGTAGATTTACCTGCATTGGTATAACCCACAATGCCGCAGTCTTCATCTTTCCCCGGGTACGTCCGGTACCGGAGTAGTTCTCTGTGCTTCTCTACCTTCTCTTCCCTTCAGCGCTGTGATTCTCTTTCGGATCAGACGTCGGTCGCTCTCCAGCTTTTCTCTCAGGTCCTCTGGTTCCAATTCCTCCTCCAAGTCTGGACAAGGATGCACCTAGTCCTACCAGTCTGATGCTCTGTAACAGGCAACAGGCCAGCTCTACCTGGATCTTACCCTCACTTGTGGTGGCATGTTTTTGCAAAAATATCCAAGAATCAGAAGAGTTCTGTCCATTACCTTACATTCCAGCTCATGCTCCAGATTGTTCATCTGTGCCGGGGGAAAGCTCATCGTCAGATGATTCCTGTAACATCCGTGGCCAGCATAAACACGTACCTCCTCGATCTTTCCTTTGCCAATATAAGTTCCAGGATGTACAGTCTCACGGTTCTGGATAATTTTCCCACTGTCTGGGCTCCAGTATCTGCTCCTCAGTTCATCAAGGATTCTTTCACATTGTCGTTCTCGTCCAGCTGAACGCCAACCAATCACCTGCTCCCTGTATTTCTTCAATATATTCCATAAATCCTCCTTCGGATCATCCATAAACTAACTTTCAGTTACTTTTTCTATCTGAAAATCATCTGTTAGAGTATAACACAAACCCATTCCTTTTTTGGGAGAGGTATATTTCAGTTACTGTTCACTGGGAGCGTTCCGCGAGGTGTTTTTTGTGAACAGAGTTCACAGAAAACCCGAGAATGTCGGCGCGAAATCATGCGAAGGCATGATTTCTGTGCATCGCGAAGCGCGTTACTGTGAACGGAGTGAACAGTAACATATTTCAAATCTGAAAACAACAACTACAGTTCAGATCTCATATAGTATATAATAATAGTAAAAAAGACCCAAAAGGAGGAACCTATGAAAAAGAAAAAATCTCAAAACTCTTGCAGCATGCCTTTGCCTGTCCTGTACGCTCGACAGGTACTCTTCCCCCAGGCAGCTGCCCGGACATCAGTCTCCCAAACTGCGAAATCTTCTTCCACTGTCACCAATAAGAAGACCCATTCCGGTAAGGGACAGGCTTCCAAGTTCCTCTTCTGGTACCTGGAAGACCATCAAGGGCCGCCACTACTATTACAATGCTCGCGGCAAGAAAGTCAAAGGCAAAGTCAAAATCGGATCCCGCTATTACTTTTTTTGACAAAAATGGAATTCAGCGCTACGGCTGGAAAAAAAATCAAAAAATAATTACTACTTTTCCGTATCAGCACAGGAACCACCGGCGCATACATGCTGACCTCCACCACTATAAATGGTATCGCCCTTGATGCTTCCGGACGTGCCAGCAAATCCGGTTCTAACACTGCGCAAGCTGAAGCTAATGACAGAAGCGAACAAGATTGTAGAAAAGATCAGCAGACCAGGAATGAACAAAATGCAGCGCCTCCGTGCCAGCTTTGATTACGTCAAGAAGCAGTACACCTACTATTGCTGGCGTGAATTCAGAAATACACAGGACTGGGAAAAGGATTTCGCCGAAGATATGTTTTTCCGCGGCGGACGAGGTGACTGTGTTTCCTATGCAGCAGCTTTTTCGCCTACCTCGCAAACGCTGTAGGCAAGCAATACGCTTAAT
>VOFK01002954.1_pt1 | contig 18546 bp, 20 predicted proteins | sample 5384121 | NCBI WGS metagenome assembly VOFK01 (sample SAMN12384730, study PRJNA508395) | human gut metagenome | isolation source: healthy gut J | host: Homo sapiens
GATTTCAACATTAACCTTATGTTTTATTGAGGATTTTTAAAATAATGAAGATCTAGAAACGCAAAACTTCAGTTGGATGCTCGGTTGCAAAAGAGGCCTAGCTCTCAGAAATCATGAATCCGGCTTAAGTAAAAACGCTTGCAAAAAATTCGAAAGTTTAAAGTTTGCTAGGGAAAACAATAGGATGTTTCATGAGAATTAAAACTTCTCATTCCTAGAACTAATTAAAATTTATTCCACATTGTGAGAGACCTTATCACTATCGGTAAAACTCTCTATTTATTAAACATCATTTCCCAAGGTATCAATATGGTTTGGCTCGTTTCTTTGTGGAGCGACTCAAATTCGGTCGGGCATATTCTTTTGGTTTATGCGATCGTCATCACGGTCGGATTGCTGCTCGGACGAATCAAAATTTTCGGAATCTCGCTCGGCGTGACCTTCGTTCTGTTCGCCGGCCTAGCAGCAGGTTATTTCGGCTTTACGGTGAACACGACGGTCATGCATTTTCTGCGCGACTTCGGTCTGATTCTCTTTGTCTTCTTTATCGGCCTGCAGGTCGGTCCTTCCTTTTTCTCCTCTTTCAGAAGCGGCGGTATTCAGTTAAATCTCCTGACGCTTTTTGGCTGTTTTCCTTAGCTTAGCGGTGACGGTAGGGCTGTATTTCGCATTTTCCGATACTGTTTCGCTGCCGCAGATGCTCGGTGTTTACTTCGGCGCTGTGTGACGAACACCCCGGGTTTGGGTGCGACACAGGAAGCCTTGAATATGCTGGATTACAAGGGCGAGGATATTGCCGTTGCCTATGCCTGCGCCTATCCGCTTGCCGTTGTGGCCATTATTGCGACCTCCATCTGTCTGCGTTTTATTTTCCGCATTGACCTCAAGGAAGAAGACCGGATGTGGGAAGAGGCAGAAAAGGAAAATAACGAAGCTCCTATTTTCTTCCACGTAAAAGTTACGAACGCCGCTTTAGAGGGAAAACAGCTTGAACAGCTTCGCAACTTTATCGGCCGCCCGTTTATTTGCTCTCGACTGCTGCATAAAGGAACGATCATCAGTCCTCATGCTAAGGACACGGTCCACGTGGGCGACGTGATGCGTATTGTTGCTTCGGCAGAAAACAAGGACGCCATTACGGTTTTTTGCGGTTCTGAAGATAAAGATGTCGACTTGGCTACGGAAAGTTCTCCGATTACAGCACGCAATATCCGTGTGACCCGAAGCGCCATGAACGGCTTGACTGTTCATGACCTGCACTTAAGTCGCTACGACGGTGTCAATATCACGCGTATCTTCCGTGCCGGTATGACGCTTTTCCCGTATCCGCATCTTCGTTTTCAGATCGGTGACGTGGTCTACTGCGTTGGTCCGGAGCGCTCGATTCGCCGTTTGGCCGACAAACTCGGCAATCAGGAAAAGAAACTCGATCATCCGAACCTGATTTCTATTTTCCTCGGTATCGCCGTAGGTATTCTTTTCGGCAGCCTTCCGATCGCCATTCCCGGCATGCCGGTCCCGCTGAAATTGGGTTTGGCCGGCGGTCCGCTGATTGTTGCGATTCTGCTGGGCTATTACGGTCCGAATTTCAAGCTCATCACCTATACCACGGCGTCCGCAAACTTGATGCTCCGTGAAATGGGCATCGCATTATTCCTTGCGAGCGTGGGTTTAGCCGCCGGTCGTCCGTTCGTTGACGCGATCGTCGAAGGCAACGGTCTGCTCTATGCCTTCTTAGGTTTGTTCATCACGATTATTCCTTTGGTTGTCATCGGAAGTATTGCCCGCAAGGTCTATAAGATGAACTACCACAGCATCGTGGGCATGATTGCCGGTGCAACAACCGATCCTCCCACTTTGGCTTACGCCAGCACGCTGACGGAAAAGAACGTATCCGCAGTTGCATATTCAACGGTTTATCCCTTGGCGATGTTCCTGCGAATCCTTTCAGGTCAGTTCGTTCTGCTCATCCTCTGGCAGTTCGTTAGCTAACAGGCACATTGGTTAACTCAGGTCGGCCGAGTTTTGGCCGACCTTTGTTTTTATAGAGTGGTCGGAAGAGAAAAGCGTTTATCGGCCGGAGCCTAACGCGGTAAAATCAAAACTTATGCTTGCCCCGCGCTTTTGCGGGAAATTCAATATTCACGGGATTAGTTAAAAACCATGTTTACAAAAGTCCGTACTCGCATTGCTCCGAGTCCTACAGGAATGATGCATTTGGGAACCGCTCGTACAGCGATTTATTGTTGGGCTGTTGCCCGTCATTTCGGCGGTGAATTCCTTCTTCGCATTGAAGATACCGACCGCGAGCGTTCCACTCCTGAAGCAACTCAAGTGATTCTGGACGCAATGAAGTGGCTCAACCTCGACTATGACAATAAGGAAGTCGTCTATCAGATGAATCGCCTTCCTCGTTACAAGGAAGTGGTGGACCAGCTGTTGGCTAAAGACTTGGCCTACAAGTGCTACGCCACTAAGGAAGAGCTTGATGAGATGCGTGAAGCACAGAAGGCCCGCGGCGAAAAACCTCGTTATGACGGTCGCTGGCGTCCAGAAAACTGTGTCGGTAAACCTATTCCCGAAGGTGTTACACCGGTTATTCGTTTCCGTAACCCTGACGATGGCGTTGTGACTTGGGAAGACGGTGTTTACGGCGAAATTACTGTTGCGAATTCCGAATTGGACGATCTCGTGATCATGAGAGGCGATGGCATCCCGACTTACAACTTTGCCGTTGTTGTTGACGACTGGGATATGCAGATCAGCCACGTTATCCGCGGTGCTGACCACATCAACAACACTCCGCGTCAGATCAATCTGTACAACGCTATCGGCGCACCCCTGCCGACGTTCGCACACTTGCCGCTGATCCACGGTGAAGACGGTCAGAAGCTTTCTAAGCGCAACGGCACTGTCAGCGTCCTGCAATATGACGAAGAGGGCTATCTTCCGGAAGCCTTGTTCAACTACCTGGCTCGCTTGGGCTGGGGCCACAAAGACGACGAAAAAATTCACTCGCGAACAGCTGGCCGAATGGTTTGAGCTTTCCGACTGCAGCCGTTCTCCGGCCCGCTTCAGTATGAAGAAGCTGGACTGGCTGAATCACGAATACATCAAAGAATATGACGATAAGAAGCTTGCAGAGCTCGTCAAACCGAGAATTGAAAAGCTCGGCGGCGATCTGAGCCTCGTCAAGGGACCTGCCCGGCGTCATGGCTCTCCTGAAGAGCCGCGAACCGACCCTCGCAGGCTCTTGCCAAAGCAGCAATGCTGTTCTGCCATAACAATCCGGTTGATGCTTCTTCTCTGCCCGCTCAGCTCAAGGACAAGGAAGATGCTTCTTTCGAAGCGATGGCTGCTTTCGTCCGCAAAGCACCTACCATCGAATGGAAGAAAGAAAACATCTATGGTCTGATGAAAGAAATCATGGATGAGCAGGGCGTCAAGGTCTTGCATCTTGCAATTCCTCTGCGCGTTTTGGTGACAGGTGCTGAAAAGACTCCGTCTATCGACGCAACCCTTGAACTGTACGGTCAAGAGCGCGTCCTTACCCGCCTCAACGAAGGTATGGAGAAGTGGGCGCTCAGAGAGCCGGAAACTAATTTTACTTTATAGGATGCGATTTTCGCGGATAGAGTTGACAAGATCAAAAATGTCCCGTAATACCGCATTTCTTTCGGGGGTATAGCTCAGCTGGGAGAGCGCTTGCATGGCATGCAAGAGGTCAGCGGTTCGATCCCGCTTACCTCCACCAAGATTTTAGAAGCTTGGTTTTTTGACCGGGTTTCACAAATTGTCCTCATCGTCTAGAGGCCTAGGACACGACCCTTTCACGGTCGGTACCGGGGTTCGAATCCCCGTGAGGACGCCACTATTCCGCTGCGGCTTGCCGCAGTATGTGGGGGTATAGCTCAGCTGGGAGAGCGCTTGCATGGCATGCAAGAGGTCAGCGGTTCGATCCCGCTTTACCTCCACCAAAGTTTTAGAGACTTATTGAGTTAAGTTTCAACGTCCTCATCGTCTAGAGGCCTAGGACACGACCCTTTCACGGTCGGTACCGGGGTTCGAATCCCCGTGAGGACGCCACTATTCCGCGCGGCTTGCCGCAGTATGTGGGGGTATAGCTCAGCTGGGAGAGCGCTTGCATGGCATGCAAGAGGTCAGCGGTTCGATCCCGCTTACCTCCACCAAAAGTTTCGGAGACTTATCTAGTTAAGTTTCAACGTCCTCATCGTCTAGAGGCCTAGGACACGACCCTTTCACGGTCGGTACCGGGGTTCGAATCCCCGTGAGGACGCCATTATTTGAAAACCCGATAGCTGTTTAGCGTCGGGTTTTCGCTTTTTGGTTTGTTGTTGATTGACCGGCCGACAGCATCTAAAAACTACTAATCATTCGCTCAGAAAAACGGTTCAAATGGGAATTTTGGGCGATTTCTTTTTACGAAGTATCAAATTTCACAGAATCAGGCAAAAGACTAAGGGAAGCTCTGTAAAATGCTTGATTCTTCCCAATGGCCTTTAGAGACTTAATTTTCAAAGGATCTGGCCGAAATTTTCCATTCAGGAGGAGTTGATTGGGGCCTAATCAATCAATTTCCTCCCCAATAGATACAGTTATCCTAGACGAAGCTCACCTTAGTTCGATTTTCGAAGCAATTTCCGATGAACATGTTGGCAATCGAGGCCAGCATTGTTAAGCGCGCCGTATTTTTGGCCAGCCCTCTGTATCTGACTTTCTTATATCCGAACTGAACCTTAATTCGATGAAAGGCGTGTTCGACCTTGCATCTAATCGAACTCAGCAGCTTTTCGTCGGCAATTCTCTCTGCCGAGAGCTTCTTTCTCTGACTGTAACGTTTCGCAGCCGTATAAGTTACTCGTTCAGGATCTGCACTATCGCGCTTTTCCATACCGAGATATCCGGAATCGCCGATTACTTCCCAGTCATCAGGGCGGCGTAAATTCGTCTACTTCTGTGTAACATCGTGAACATTAGCGGGGGTCGTTACCACCGTGTGGATGATTCCGGTGGCTTTATCCACACCAATGTGCATCTTCATTCCGAAGTGCCAGTTGCTGCCTTTCTTCGCTGAACGCATTTCAGGATCTCGCTTTTTGTCGGCGTTTTTCGTCGAACTCGGCGCTTCAATAAAAGAGCCGTCAACAATCGTGCCCTTGCTGAACAGAAGCCCCCTGGCGGTAAGCTGCTGCTTGAACAAATCAAAGACTTGTTTGTCCAGAACGTTTTTCTCAAGGAGATGACGGAAACGTAGGATCGTGGTCTCATCGGGACATTTTGAATCCATCGTCAGACCGACAAAGCGGCGGCATGCGAACGAATCGTGAAGCGTCTCCTCACACATGGGATCAGAAAGGTTATAAACCAGCTGAAGGAAATGAATGCGGATCATGAGTTCCAGAGGATAAGGCTGAGCGCCGCGTTTGCCTTCACTGTAATAAGGGCCTATCAAAGATTTCAAGTCCTGCCAAGGAATGATGCGGTCTAAAGTCTCCAGGAACTTTGTTCTTCTGGCACCGCCCAGCTGCGGTGAGGTTTCTGCAAATAAATCAGCGAATGTGGGGGCTTTAATCTTCATAGTCACACTTTTCGGTAGTGTGCTAATTATAGCATATCACCCACCTTTGTGCAGAGGTTCCTTAACTTTCAATTCGAGTGCTAACTTCTTTCATTCACCTACGGCTCTTATTTATCCAGCAAGCCGATTTCTTTCAGCCATTTCGAAACTGCCGGTGTCTCATCGTCTGTCGTCCCGAAAATCGTGAAGTGCGGAAGCAGTTTGTTTGCCTTTGAGCAATGCTTCAAAGTCTTCACGTGTATGCATTGTTCCGCCGCCACCGTCGGTGTTGTACGTAGCAATTGTTTTGCCTTGCATCGGATGCGCTTTAATCCAGTGTCTGAAGCGGCATGGCTACATGGTGCCACCAAGTCGGGGTTCGAAAATAATCACGTCGTACTTAGAGAGGTCAACTTCCGGCGCTTAATCTCGCGCACAATGCCCTTTTCTAACTCTTCCTTAACAATTTGCGTTGTCGGACGATAGGCTTCCGGATAAGGTTTAACCACCTCCACTCTGAGCTCATCGGCGCCCGTCAAACGAGCGATCGTGTCAGCAATATTCTTTGTGTGATTCGTCTTAGAAAAGTAAACAACTAAGATTTTTGGGCTACTTTTGCAGCCTGTGCATTACGGCTAAGCCGGAGACACCGGCGGCTGCACACATACTGAATAACGTAAAAGTTCTGCGATTAATCATTTCGAATCCTTTGTCATTTGGCTGACCTGGTTCATTGCATTCAAGGTTCTCGGGAATCCCAAGTACGGAAGCATGACTCTCAGCGCGTCAACCAGCTGCGCTTTTGTTGTACCTTCGCGGAGATTTGCTCCCGATATGACTGCGCAGCTGAGCTTCGCAGCCTCCCCTAAGGTAGCAATTGCACCAAACACAACGAGTTCTCGGTCTTTGAGGCTTAATCCGGAGCGTGTATAAAAATCGCCGAAACAGAAGTCATAAAGGTCGTTGACTCTAAGGTCATATTCATCCTTTGCGACCTGAGACAAAATCTGCTTCATGCGGTCACCGTTGAGTTTCATGACCATCTGCTCTCCGGCTTCTCTTCTATTTTTATCTGTTACGGTAGTGGCCGTCGGCAGAGGAAGCGGTATATGAGCTTTCTTAAAGGCATCGTTGACGCCTTCCATGGTTTCCTGGACGCGTCCGATCCCCACGTAAGGAGCACACTGATAAACGATTTCTCTGATTTCGAGCGGCGATACTTTTTCTTTAAGAGCTCTGAGGACGATCTTTTTCTGCGGCCTCAGGAAGAGCCTGAGCCGTTACACAGGAGAGGAGCGCACAGTATTTTTGAAGGGGGCTGAGTGTTTCTCTGCGTTCTTTTTGATTTAAGGTACTTCTTAACGATTGCCCAGCCTGTCAAAATGACAACAGCGGCAGCGAGCCAAAGTGAAATCGCTTGCATTTGGGATTCTTGGGAAGTTAATGAAATATTTTCTAACAATTATAGATGCAAAAACACGGGATATTTGACCGTGCAACTCAAGAATGTCGGCCTCTATGAATCTTTTTGTCCTGAGACTGAGGCGGCTTTCTCCGCTTTTTTGGTGTAGATGGTAGCGATCATCCCGGCGGCGGCGACGATCGTCATACCGATAAGATAGAGCATGTCGGGAATATTTTTAAAGAAGAAGATGCCGATGAGCTCGGAGAACGGAATCGCAGAAAATCCGAGGCACGAAACCAAAAGCATATTGCCGCCGATCCAAGCTCGTGTGCTGGCCAGCATTCCGGCCGTAGCAAGAAGGCACATTAGGAAGGCAGCGACAGCAGCCCTGGCATTGGACATGTGAAATCCGTCTTCAAAAAAGAGAACACCCAACAGAGCTCCGACCGTGCAGAAAAGAGAGTAGTAGAAGACAATGCGCCAGGAAGGTTCATGAACGCGGCCTAAAAAGCGGATCTGCCAGTATCCGAACAAATCAATAAATGCGACAAATAAGCAGAGAAGGGCCGGAAGAGCATCCCCGCTCAGAAAAGATGGCCGCATGACGACCACAATACCGACAAAGCCGAGAAGAATGGAGCCGATCAGGGGCCACTCGGGCTGCTCTTTTTTCCAGAGCGCCAGCAAAATAAAATTCAGCGCTAAAAAGAGAGGCGTCGAATATGTCAGCGTGATATTGGTGCCGAGCGGCAGCAACCCTAATGTAAAGAACCAAATCGCGACAGAGGCAAATCCGAGGACATCGCGCCGAAGATGCGAGCATCGGATATCGGGTCTTTAAGGTTTCCCCGCGAAGCGAAACTGTAATAAAGACGAAAAGCGTAGTGAAAAGAGAGCGGTAGAAAACCAGCTCCAGCGGTCCGAATACATCATTGCAGTACTTCACACAGGCGGCCATCATGGAAAAGAAGGCCGCAGCAGCTAAGGACCAAAGCGATTGCGCAAACATGTTGTGAAGTACGAAGTTCGAGTGAATACAAATCGAGGAGCTTGCGCTCCTCAAACAATGTCACATACTAATTAGTTTTTGGTCTTTAAAACGTCATCGATGGCAGTAATAACTTCATCAACTTCGGGCCAGCGTCCTTTGCGGCCGACAATGACGTTTTTCTCATTCCAAGGGCTCGTGCGGTCCGTGTCGGTAACACCGACGATGGTGACCTGGGGAGCACCTACTGCTGGCGATATGGCTCACGCCCGAGTCGTTCGCGATAACGATGGCGGTTCTTTTTCGCACAGAGCTGCAAAGTTTCCGAGACTCGTCGGTTCATAAATAGTCGCGTCCGGACAAGCGGCCTTAGCAGCTTCCGCTTCGTCGACAGCCGGGAAGACCACTGGTTCGATGCCTCTGTCGCGAAGCGGCTTGTCAGAGCTCATTGAAGTGGCGCCAGTACTTTTCTTTGCCTTCGTGACGGCCTTTGGCGATCGGTGCAAGGATGGCGTAGCGTTTAGGCAAGCCGATTTTTGCGGCTAGGTTGCGGGCGCCGGCTTCATTGCGTGCAGCCAGCTTCATGTTGATGCGCTTAGTGAGCTTGGTATATGGCGGTTTGATGCCCATGGCTTTGAGTGCTTCGTAGGCAACGTACCAGAAGCGTTCGACTTCGTGCATTCTCGGAGGTTCCGGAATGGCATGCTCCAAAAGAATGGAACGTCCGTCAGTGGCGAGCCCCGTGCTTTGGATGCCTACGCTCTTAAATAAAAGAGCGGATCCGAAAGAGTTCGGCATAAGAATGCCGCGGGGATTCTTAACGGAGGCAGCTAAATCGCGAATGCGTTTGATGTCGTCAAGCAAATTTCCTTCGATCGGGTCGAAGCGGCGGTTAGTGCCTTCGAATAACTCTCCGACGAAGGGTTTGCCGATAAGGTAAAGCTTAAATCCGGCGGCCTCTAAAAGATTTAAGGCCGGCATGGTCATGACGGCGTCGCCGACATGATTAGGTAACCTGACGAATAGTGTTGCCATAAAAACTGTTTCAAAGATATATGTGTTTGCCTAGTCTAACGCCTGCCGACTCGTTAAACTACCTGCACCTAAGCTAACGAGGATAGAGTTGAAATCCGTTAAGATCAAAAAAGAACCTTTAATGAGGCTCTTTGCCTACTTACCGCCTTACAAGTTCTACATCTTTCTCGCGTTGATCGCCATGGTCGCCGCGGCTGCCGGCTCATCCCTGATGGCATTGCTGATGGGCAAGCTCACTGATTTAGGTTTCTATCAAAAAAACGGTCTGGTGGCAATTTGGGCTCCGATTGCTTTGATCGGCATTTCCGTTCTTCACGGCGGTGGCCAATTCTGTTCTTCTTATTTGCTTCAAAAAGTTTCTCAGGAAATCCTGGTCAAACTCCGTTCCCTGATGTTTGACCACATGATTCGCTGGCCCGAAGAAGTCGTCCAGAGCCAGGAATCGGGCCGTGTGGTTTCTCGCTTTGTGAATGAAGCTTCTCAAGCTTTGTCCGGCGCCTCTCAGGTGCTGACCGTACTTGTGCGCGACTCTCTTCAGGTTGCAGCCTTGCTTTGCGTTCTTTTTTGGCATAACTGGCAGCTGACATTAGTGACGTTTATTGTTGCCCCGATCCTGATTTATATCTTGAGGACGGTGAGCAAGCGCCTCAAGAAACTGACTTCCGACAGCCAGGTGACCTTCGGTCAGATCCTAAGTCAGCTCAATGAAACCTATCGTTCCGAACGTCTGATCAAGGTTTACAACGCTTATAAGTTTGAAGAAGAGCGTTTCGGTCATATCAACCGCCGTTTAAAGGGCTTGACGATGCGTCAGCAGATCGTCAAAGGTCTCGGCACCCCGGCAACCCAATTGGTCAGTATCTGCGGTGTTGCCATCGTGGTTTGTGTGGCTTTGCTCCAAGCACAGAGAGGTCAGCTTTCTTTGGCCGAATTTGTGACCTATATCTCTGCAATGCTTCTCATGATGCCTGCCATTCGTAAACTTGCCGGCTTAAACGGCACGATTGCTAGTATGGGAGCCGCTGCTGAGAGTCTTTTTGAGATGATCGATATCCCGCTTGAGAAGGACCCCGGCTCGAAAGACATCGAACGCGTTAAAGGCAACGTCGAATTTAAAAACGTTTGGTACAAGTATCCCAACACCTTGGAGCCTTCGCTTAAGGATTTCAGCCTGAAGGCGGAAGCCGGAAAGATGATCGCTTTTGTGGGTGCTTCCGGCGCCGGCAAGAGCACCATCATTAACATGATTCCTCGCTTCATGGTGCCGACAAAAGGAGAGATCTTTTTTGACGGAACCTCTCAGAACGAGATGACGCTGGAGAGCATACGCCGTCAGGTGGCGATTGTGACTCAGGAAGTCATGCTGTTTGACGACACCATTGCGGCCAACATTGCCTTTGGTGCCGGACGCCCCGTGACGGATGAAGAAATTATGCAGGCCGCAGAGGCGGCTTATCTCAAGCCGTTGATTGATTCCTTGCCGGAGGGACTCCAAACCCGAATCGGCGAGGGCGGATCAAAGCTCTCCGGAGGCCAAAAGGCAGCGTGTTTCCATCGCCCGGGCTCTTTTGAAGAACGCTCCGATTCTCCTGCTTGACGAAGCGACCAGCGCTCTCGATACCGAAAGCGAGAAATACATTCAGGCTTCTCTCGACAAACTCAGAGAAGGCCGTACCAGTTTTGTGGTAGCGCACCGTCTTTCTACGATTGTGGATGCCGATATGATCGTCGTGATGGATCAGGGGGCGATAGTAGAGGCCGGCACCCATTTCGAGCTTCTGGCAAAGGACGGTCCTTATGCTCGGCTCTATAAGATTCAATTCAGTCACCAGAAGGCAGGAAAGCCTGAGACACAAGAGGTTTAAGGAATAAATAGCACTATGCGGAATTAATTTTCACATAGTGCTATTTACTTTTAGTTCCTGAAATTTTCAATCCGTACCGCGAAGAATAAACAAATTTTTATGATTAAATAAACCTGTTTCGCTTTGAGCTTAGCTGCTCGATAACTCAAATACATAGGAGTATCAATGGAAGCACCACTGCAAATGGGTTCCTTCTCGAGACAGTCGAAAACGATTGCTCTTTTTGCGGCCCCTGTTTTAGCCCTGCTTTTATATTGGGTTCTTCCGGACGCGTATGTTAACGGTGCCGGAGCTTCGGTTCCCGTCTCCCATGCTGCTAAAGCCTGTTTAGCCATTCTGCTGTGGATGGCGCTTTGGTGGTTCACGGAAACTGTGCCGATTGCCGTGACAGCACTGCTGCCGATTATTCTTTATCCTCTTTGTGACGTCACAACACTTGCCAAAACACTGACGCCGTACGCTTCTGACACGATCTACCTGTTCTTAGGCGGATTCTTGCTTGCAGCCGGTATTCAGCGCTGGGGTCTCGACAAACGCATTGCTCTTAAGACAATGCAGATTGTCGGTACCTCTCCCGGCGCCATTATCGCCGGCGTGATGATCGCAACGGGTTTCATTTCCATGTGGGTGTCGAATACGGCAACCGCAGCCATGATGGTTCCGATTGCAATCGCCGTTATGTCCGTGGTTCGTCAGAATTCCGACTCTCCGACCATTACCAAAGGCGAAAGAAACTTCGGTATCTGTGTCCTGTTAGCCGTGGCTTATGGCGCTTCCATCGGCGGTATGGGAACGATCATCGGTTCGCCTCCTAACGGTATCTTCGTTCGCTTTGTCCAGCAGACATACGGCGTCGATGTTTCCATTGTTCAGTGGATGAAGGTCGGTATGCCGGTGGTGCTCCTGCTCATGCCCCTTTTCCCCTGGCTCCCTCTTAACCAAGGTGCTTTTCAGAGAACAGATTCAAAAGATTGCCGGCGGCCGTGAGTGGATCCGTACCGAATTAAAGAACATCGGCAAACCGACCCGCGGCGAGATCTCTGTACTGATCGTTTTCATCTGTGCCGTTGTTCTCTGGTGCTTCGGCTCTCAGATCCGTTCTTTCACGCTTGAGAACGGTGTTCGTCCTTCAGGATGGTCAGCGATGCCGTGATCGCAATGGCCGCAGGCGTGTCTTTCTATCCTGTGAACCTTTCCCGCGGTGAAAGAGCGCTCGATTGGAAGCACTGCGACAACATTCCTTGGGACGTGCTCCTGCTCTTCGGCGGCGGCCTTTCTATGGCTGCCTGTATCCAGGCAACGGGCGCAGCCAGCCCTCATTGCAGCTCAGGCAACCGCCTTCGTTGGTCTGCCTCCTGTACTGGTGGTCTTAGGCGTTGCTACCCTGGTGATCTTTGCGACGGAATTCACTTCTAACACCGCCTTGGCTGCGACGATGCTTCCGCTTCTGGCGGCTGCGGCTCCTGTTCTCGGTATTCCGACTGAACAGGTACTGTTGGTCACGACGATCGGTGCATCTGCCGCCTTCATGATGCCGGTTGCGACTCCGCCGAATGCGATCATTTTCGGTACCGGCCGTATCCAAATCGGTGAAATGATCAAAGCAGGTTTCTGGCTGAATGTCATTTCCATCATCGTTATTTCAGGCGTCTGCATGGTTCTCGGAGACGTGCTCCAGCTCCCGATGCCTAAATAACAAAAAATCCGACGGTTGAGAAATCGTCGGATTGAAGAAAGATTCAGGCCTGAGCGAATATGCTCGGGCCTTAATTATTTGCGGACAGGAAAATACTGTTCAATATCCGCCCAGAAAATTTCGCAGGGTTTGGAGAGCTTGCGGTTTTTCTTGCGAACGGCCACATGAGAAGTCGTTCTTTCGGGAGAGAGCGGAAGGAAGCGAAGACCTTCCCTAGGGCGGTTCGTAAAACTTCCCTCAATACAGAGCAGAGAGCCGAGACCTTTTTCCACCATTATTAAAGCGTTGGATGCGAGGTTGTGGTAGGCGATGACCTTAAATTTGCTCTCCGGTACTTTTGAACCAGTCTGCTGATTTCTGAAAGAACGATGTAGCGTCTGGGAAGAATCAGCGTTCTCTCGATAATTTCTTCGTAACTCAGCGTTTTCTTTTTAGGCGAGACTTCCTCTTCTCGTATGACAAGTCCCCATTTTTCCGTTACTTCAATAGGAATCTTGGTGTATTTGGCACTCTCAACCGGTTCGATAAGGAGTGCCATGTCGAGTTTGTTTTCATCGAGGTTGCGTTTTAAGTCATCGCCGTCTGCCGAATAAACCTCGAACTGAACGTGCGGATATTTTTTATTGAACTGCACCACGGCATCGGCAAAGTAATCCATGATTTTGCTTTCGACGATGCCGACGCGGATGACGCCGTGGAGGATATCTCCGTTTTCGGAAAGTTCGTTCTTAGCTTGCTTGGCTAAGTCCAGTATTTCCTGTGCCCGAAGCATAAAGAGGTAGCCGTTCTCGGTGAGAGACAAACTGCGTGTGCTTCTTACTAATAATTGGCAGCCGAGCTCTTGCTCCAGCTCTTGAATTTGCCGTGTCAGGGCAGGCTGCGAAATGTAAAGCGCTTCAGCGGCGCGCGTAATGTTGCCGAGCCTGCAGACGGTAACAAACGACATTAAAGCTCTGAGATCCATGGGATTATCTATTCATGTATTTATTGCATTAAGTACGATTGTAAATAAGCATTGGAAATAAATGTACAAAATTTCTAAAATTCTTGCCTAAAAGGAGTAAAGGCATTGGAAGGGTAAAACGCTCGAGAAATCTTTTATTAAAGAAGAGGGATGCAATGTTTTCAGGAGAAGGCCGAACAGCGCGCCTTTAGTTATAGGTCGCCGGAAATCTCAATTCGCTGCACCCGATTGATGTCAACTCGGACGGAGCCGTAAATTTTCGTCTTTTACTCCGAAGAGATGAAACCCTTAACTTACTGAGCGGGTTTTGTTGGGTATGTCACTAAAAGAGGTCAGAAAATGATTTTGAACCGAAGAAACGTATTACTGTCTGCCACCGTTGGTGCAGCAGGAGCAGTCATGACAAATACCGTTAGTGCAAAAGAAAGAAATTTGGATCCGGATATGGACGCCATCATCGCGAGAATGATGAACGTTACTAAACGCGGAACAACACTTGCAACGAATCAAAAATATTTTGTTTTATTAGCGACATGTGCAGCCCAGGGCCTTTCCGAAGAAGCCGAAGATGTTACAGCCGCTGCTTTGAAAGCCGGCGTTGAACCGATTGTGATCAAAGAAGCGGTTTATCAGACGGCACCGTACGTAGGGGGTTGGACGAGTTAAAAAGAAGCCTTAGAGGGCGTTAACGAAGCTCTTAAAGATGCCGGAGTCCGTCTTCCCTTAGCATCTCAGACAACCGTCAACGATCAAAATCGCTTGGCTAAAGGCATTGAAGTCCAGACAGCGATTTTCGGGGACGCAATTACTCAGATGCACAAGAACACGACTGAGCCGATGAAGCCGCTCATGATTGAAGACTTATCCGGTTACTGCTTCGGTGATTTTTACACTCGCACCGGAATGTCTGTGAAAGATCGTGAATTAGTGGTCTTTGCAGCCATTGCTGCGCTCGGCGGATGCGAAGCTCAGCTGAAGGCCCACGCAGGTGCAAATCTTAAAGAAGGTGCAACAAAGCAAAACCTCATCGACGCACTTCCAGGTGGCCGTTCCCTTGAACGGTTTTCCGAGAACATTGAATGCGGTTGCAGTCGTCAACAGCATCGCCTAACAGTAAGCTAAAGTCGTTAGTCAGATTCAGCCTTCGACGATTTTTTCGCCGGAGGTTTTGTTTTTGGTAGGTCTTGAACGGTGAGGCCATGAGGCTGTAGGTCAAAATGAGTAAGACGAATTCGAAAATTATCTTATGAGCCGGTTGTTTGCCTTATGAATATGATAATTTAGAAAAAAGTAATACTTTCTAACAACTCAAGTTCCTGAATAAAGCCGAGTTAAAGCGAGTCCGCTCAAAAAGTGGCTGTTGACAGCTCGTGAACTCCAAGCGTGAGAGGTTTTATTCGCCGAGTTTCTGACTTTCGGGTCGTGATTGAAACGACGACCCCTAACCTGAGAGGATCACAATGCTGAGAAAGTTGGTTCTTGCTGTATCTTTTTCTACTCTTGCGGCCTTTAGCGGTTCTGTGCTTGCCGCAGCCTTTGATGTTACGGACATCGAGGGCAGGAAAGTTCATTTCGAGGATCAGCCCAAAACCTTTGTCGTCGCTAACTACATCGCGAACTTTATGATGGTGGGCGGTGCGCCCGGCCTTGAAAAAGTTGTTGCTCTGACAAAGACGGCTGGGAAGATACGCGCTACGGTGAATATCAAGTTTTTACGAAGTCTTTTCCTAAGATGAAAGATCTGCCGAGTATCGGCGGTTACCACGACGATATTCTCAATGCCGAGAAAATCCTCAGTCTCCATCCAGATGTCCTTCTGATCGGAAGAACTCAGTACGCGGAAAACAGCCAGAGAATTAAAACGTTTGAAAAGCCGGAATCAGGGTTGTCGTTTTGGATTACCACGCGATGACAACCGCTAACCATACCTTGAGTACCGAGATTCTCGGTAAACTCCTTGGTCGAAAAAGATTGCCGAAGCCCAGAACAAAACTTTATAAAAAGCTCTTGATCACGTTTATTCGACGATTGCCAAACTTCCTCAGGATCAGTTAGGCACGAAGGTTTATATGGAGACTGCCAGCAAGGGGTTGGCTCAATACGGCAATTCGTACAATAAAGATGTGCTTTGGGGCGCCATCCTCAAAAATATCAAAGCAGCAAATCTTGCCGAAAACTCTCCTCAGCCTTACATGGCTCTCGACAGGGAGTATGTGATTTCTCAAAATCCGAAAGTTATTTTCATCGGCGGAAGTATTTGGCGCAATAAATCCGAGGGAGATCAGATGCGGATGGGCTTTACCGTCCCCGAATCTCAGGCTCAGGAAAGATTGGCCAATTTTACAAAAGCGCCGGGCTGGAACATGCTCGATGCCGTCAAATGGAAAAACGTGTCTATGGGGTAGATCACGGCAGTTTAGGAACATGGCTGACTACACCTTCACGCAGTACATGGCAAAGGTTCTTTATCCGGAAGCTTTTAAAGATATCGATCCTGTCGGCAATTTGAATAACTACTACAAAACCTATTTACCTGAACTCAAGTATGACGGCACCTTTATGATTCATTTGAATCAGAAATGAGCTCAGAAGATCTCATCATTCGACAGTATCGAAACAGGATCCGCAAAAGGGTCCTGTCTACGCTGCTGGTCGGTTTAATTTTGTGTGTCTTAGTCATTTTGGACATTCAAATCGGCTCCTCGTCTATCGTCTTGAAGGACCTGATTGAGGCTGTTCTCGAGGGACCTGAAGGAGGATCTTCCGCCTCTTTTATTGTTTGGGAGATCCGCCTGCCGATGACATTTACCTGTCTCTTTGTGGGTGCCTCCCTGAGTTTGGCCGGACTTTTGATTCAAACGATCACGAATAATCCTCTTTGCCAGTCCGTATACGCTGGGTGTGACAGCAGGAGCGAGTTTCGGAGCGGCCATCGCTATTACGACCGGTTTTGCGCTATTCGGACAAATCTGGCTCGGCGTTTCGCTGGCCGCACTTGTCATGGCGCTGACGGTATCAGCCTTCATCTTTTATCTAGGTAGTAAGCGCTCGCTTACAGCAACGACGCTTATTCTTGTGGGCGTCATTATGAATTTCTTCTTTCAGGCGCTACAGCAGTACCTGCAGTACCGAGCTTCTCCCGAAATCGCGCAAATTATCTCCGGCTGGACATTCGGCAATCTTCAGAGATCTTCTTGGATCAGCACCGGCGTTTCCTCGACGTGCTGGACGATCGTACTTCTGATCTCTTTTTGTTATTCGTGGAAACTCACCGCGCTCAGCGACGGAACCGAACGAGCTCGCGGTCTCGGCATCAATACGGATCAACTTAAGGATGTTTGTCTTTACGGTGAGTTCCGTTCTTGTCGCCTCAGCCGTGGCTTTTATCGGTACGGTAGCGTTTGTAGGTTTAATCTCGCCTCACTGCGCCAAACTGCTTTTAGGCGAAGATCAAAGATTTTTGATTATCGGATCCTCCATGGTCGGAAGCGCGCTTATGCTTGCCGCATCGATCATTTCCAAACTGATGTCTGAAGGCGCGACGCTCCCTGTGGGAATGTGACTTCCATTGTCGGTGTTCCGTTCCTGTTTTTCCTTCTGCTAAGGTCTCGGGAGTAAGGATGCTGAAACTGAAGATCGACGGTTTATCCTGTTCTATTAAGAGCAAAGAGATTCTTAAGGACATCACAGTGTCCTTTCAGCAGGGCGAAATGGCCGCTGTAACGGGCGGAAGACACCGCGGATGTTCCCACATCATGTTCGGAAGCTGTGCAGGAGGAATGGAAATCCAGGGGCATTTCAAGACAGGAAGTGAATACCTTCTCATTCTGTGTTCTTCCGACAAGTCTCGGAGGAGTCACATCCTGTTTGTCGGGCATGCCGGGGTGCTTCTGACGGGACAGATGGGTTTTTATTTTGTGGAAAAGAGTGGCCTTTCAGGGCCGTACCCTGCTGCATTTTGCTGATCAGTACGGAACTGAGCGATTATCTCATGGGCAAGTACGATGTCTCATGGGACAGAGCCAGCACGCCTGTTTATTATGGAGAACGATGAACTTATGGATGGCTGGCGTCAAACCCGGACAGTGCCGACGCGGAACTCATTCAAGAAAACATCCACCATACCATTGGTAGATGGGGCCCTCAAAATGGGAGTACAAAATAGCCCCTTCAAAGGTTGATAAAAGCAAGTAGAAAATCCGGTTTTGATTGGATTTTCCACGGCTTTGATGACAAGGATAATTTTAGAAAATTCTATTTTGAGACTGGCCCGGCTTTAATCCAAAAAGTCCCTTTGGGCTTTTCACCAAGCTGCTTTCAAGGGTACCAAAATAAATTTTTTGTATCATATTTTGCAGTTCTGCCACTACGCGATCACCATGCGGGCGTCGTCGCGTTGCCGCCAGCCGCAGCCCGGAATGCTGTTCTGCGCCGACTGCGGCCAAACTGTACCAAGTGCGAGGGGCTGGAAACACGAGCAGGGTACTTCACCTGCATCTGTGGCCATACGTGAATTGCAGTTGGCCTGCTCTTGTGCTTTGTTCTGTTACAGCTTCGCGTAGCATGAGGATGGTCGCGAACTCTGCGCGGGTGGCATTGCCGGTCGGCTGGAGGCCGCGTCCTTGCCGTTGATGATGCCCGCGCCGACGCACCAGCGCAGCGCGTCAACAGCCACGAGCCGACCAGACCTGCATCCGGCCAGCGGCTGAGGTCGCCCGTCGGGGGTCGTGTCCGTTCCCTTGACGGTCTTCGCGCTGCAGCATGAGCGCCATGTCTGACTGATCTCCTCCATCGGGCGGAACGTGCCGTCCTCGTAGCCGGTGACGATGCCCTTCTGCTGGGCCCATGCCACGGCCTCGCCGTACCACTCGTTCGCCGGGACGTCCGGGGAAGGCGTTCGTCGCGCTGACCTTGTCGCCGGAGAGGCGATAGAGGACCGTGGCGACCATGGCGCGGTTGAGGGTGGTATCCGGCTCAGGCACCCTTGCCCATGCCGTTAGCAATACGCAGCTAGG
>VOFK01001283.1_pt1 | contig 18541 bp, 20 predicted proteins | sample 5384121 | NCBI WGS metagenome assembly VOFK01 (sample SAMN12384730, study PRJNA508395) | human gut metagenome | isolation source: healthy gut J | host: Homo sapiens
TTATTATTACGTGTATTGCTAAGAAACTTCGACTTTGGCAACAATCACATACCAAAACTTCTTCCGTTTATATGAAAAATTAGCAGGTATGACTGGTACTGCAAAAACTGAAGAAGAAGAATTTTATCAACTTACAACATGAAGGTTGTTGTGATTCCTACAAACCGTCCAGTAGCTCGTAAGGATCTTCCAGATGAAATTTATGCACATAAGAAAGATAAATATGCCGCATTGGTACGTGAAGTAAAACGTTTATATGAAACAGGACAACCAGTTCTAGTTGGTACGATTGCGGTAGAAACAAGTGAGGTTATTTCTCAATTATTAAATAAAGAACACATTCCTCATGAAGTGTTAAATGCGAAGAACCATGCTCGTGAAGCAGAAATCATCGCAAAGGCAGGTCGTCCAAAATCAGTTACAATTGCGACAAACATGGCTGGTCGTGGTACCGATATCAAATTAACAGAAGAATCACGTAAATTAGGTGGTTTAGCTGTATTGGGTAGTGAAAGACATGAATCTCGTCGTATTGATAACCAGTTACGTGGACGTTCAGGTCGTCAAGGAGATCCTGGATTCTCACGTTTCTATGTATCTTTAGAAGATTCATTAATGGTTCGTTTTGGTGGCGACAAGCTACAAAAACTATTTGAAAAAATGGGTGACGAACAAATTGAGTCAAAGGCAGTCACAAAATCAATCACAATGGCTCAAAAACGTGTTGAAGGATATAACTTTGATATGCGTAAACAATTATTAGATTATGATGATGTATTGCGTCGCCAACGTGAAATTATTTATGCACAGCGTAATCGTATCTTAGAAGCAGATGAAGTACATGATATGGTTCATGTTGTGTTTGAGAAAACTATTGAACAGACTTTGCAAGCTAATTTATCAGATCAAAAGAAACAAACAATTGATGTTGCAGGCGTTGTTAAATCCATTGAAATGATGGGTATGGCTGAAGATAAGGCGATTCGTGCAAGTGAACTTGAAGGAAAGTCTTATGATGAAGTTAAAGAATATTGTGTAAATAAGATTTGGAATGAATATGAAGCTGAGATCAAAGATGTGAAGCGTCAATTCTTACCTTTTGAAAAGACAGTTGTATTACGTAATATTGACCGTAACTGGATCAACCATATTGATATGATGGATAAATTGCGTAGTGGTATCTATTTGCGTTCTTATGCACAAAACAATCCTCTACAACAATATGTACAAGAAGGATTTGATATGTTTGAAGAAATGAATCAAAGAATTGATCGTGAAATCACATTCTTCTTATTAAAGGTTCGTATTCGTAAGGAGCATGCAGCCTAATGGAATTATATGAATTGAAACAAGGAGTGAGTACTCACCTAGAGAAATTACATTCTTTAGGTGAGTCACTTTGACTTATCTAGTAAAAAATAAACAAATCGAAGACTATGATAAACAAACTTTAGAACCGGATTTTTGGCAAGATCAAAAAAAAAGCTCAACAAGTGATTCGTGCAAAAAATGCATTAAAAGATATTGTAGATCGTTATGAAGAATTGGATTTACAATTAACTTCGTTAAATGATACGGCAGATGAATTAAAGTCTGAATTTGATGAAGAATTGATGATGATTGCCGAAGAAGAATATATGGATATGGATAAGAAGTTTGAGGACTTTGAAATCCAAGTCTTGTTAAGTCATGAATATGATCAAAACAATGCGATTCTAGAAATTCACCCAGGAGCTGGTGGAACCGAGTCTTGTGACTGGGCAAGTATGCTTTATCGTATGTATACAAGATATGCTGAAAAACATGGCTTTAAAGTGAGTGTTCTAGACTATTTACCTGGAGATGAAGCTGGTATTAAAAGTGTAACTTTCCTTGTCGAAGGAGATAAAGCTTATGGCTATCTGAAATCAGAAAAGGGTGTACATCGTTTAGTTCGTATTTCACCATTTGATTCAGGAGCTAGAAGACACACTTCGTTTGCGAGTTTAGATGTTATGCCTCAATTCAATGATGAAATTGAAATTGATATTAAGCCAGAAGATTTAATTGTTGAAACAAAACGTGCTTCTGGTGCTGGAGGACAACATATCAATAAAACGGATAGTGCCGTACGTATGGTGCATAAGCCAACGGGTATTGTGGCTACATGTCAAAATGGACGTAGTCAGCATGAAAATAGAGAAGAATGTTTGCGTGTCTTAAAATCTCGTTTGTATCAATTAGAAATTGAAGAACAAGAAAAGAAGATTGCTCAAATTAAAGGTGTACAATCCGCTAATGAATGGGGCAGCCAAATTCGAAGCTATGTCATGCATCCATATAGCTTAGTCAAAGATGTTCGTACAGGATATGAAACAAGTCAAGTTCAATCCGTATTAGATGGAGATCTTGATGAATTCATCTTTGCGTATTTAAAATCACAGATTCAATAAGATCCAATCGAAAGGTTGGATTTTTTCTATAATCGCTCATAAAAATGTAATTAAATTAAATTATTCCCTCATAAAAGTGAAATTATTTTAAATTATTCGCTCATAAAAATGTAATTAAAATTGAATATTCCCTCATAAAAATGTAAAATAAGGATGGTGATAGAGATGAAAAGAAGCATATATAAAGACTTATTGCGATGGAAAAGAAATAAATTGAGAAAACCCCTTATTATTGATGGGGCAAGACAAGTTGGAAAAACTTGGGTTATTAAAGAATTTGGTAAAAATGAGTATAAAAATGTAGCATATATAAATTGTGATCGTATTGTAGAAATGAAGTCATTGTTTTTTGATTTTAATATAGAAAGATTGATTCGTTCTTTTAGTGCAATCACAAACGAAACAATTGTTCCAGAAGATACTTTAATAGTATTAGATGAAATACAGGAAGTGCCTCTCGCGATAACCGCATTAAAATATTTTTGTGAGGAAGCAAGGCAATATCATATCATAGTGGCAGGTAGTCTTTTAGGAGTAAGTCTTCATGGAGGGACTGGTTTCCCTGTAGGAAAGGTAGATCGATTAAAAATGTATCCGATGACTTTTTCAGAATTTATTGAAGCATCTGGTAAAGTACACCTTTTAGAGTTATTGGAGTCGCATAGATGGGAAGAAATTTCATCATTATCTGTTACATATACAGATTTATTACGCCAATACTACTATGTGGGTGGAATGCCGGAAGTGGTAGATTCTTATTTTTTAAACTATGATTTGAAAGAAGTTAGAAGTATACAAAATACAATTTTAGATGATTACGAACAAGATTTTTCTAAACATATTCCGCCTGCTCTTTTAGCGAAAGTAAGAATGGTTTGGAGATCAATTCCTTCGCAATTATCAAAAGAGAATAAAAAATTTGTTTATGGTGCATTAAAAAAGGGTGGTCGTGCAAAAGAATTTGAGGATGCGATTGATTGGTTGATTCATGCAGGATTAATACATAAAGTAAATCGCGTGAATAAAATAGAAAAGCCATTGAAATTTTATGAGGACTTTAATGCATTTAAATTGTTTGTGTTAGACTTAGGCTTGTTGCAAGCTATGGCAAACGTATCCGCAAAAGAAGTTCTAACAGATGAAAACTTTTTTTCTGAATATAAAGGTGCATTTACTGAACAATTTGTGGCACAAGAACTAATCGCGAATAAGGAGACTTTGTACTATTATTCAAAAGAAAATTCTACACTAGAACTTGATTTTCTTGTTCAAAAAGATGTGGTTTATCCAATAGAAGTAAAAGCAGAAGAGAATGTTAAATCAAAAAGTTTAAAAACGGTATATGATGCTGATCATGCGTTATGTCCTGTACGGTTTTCAATGTTAGGCTATAAGAAACAAGAATGGATGGAAAATGTTCCATTATATGCATCAATGGAATATATTCGTTCTAAAGAATAAGGTTAAGAATATGAACGTATATTATCATTTACCGGGCTTATTTGAATTCTATGAATTTTATAAAAAGTTTTTGCCCCTGTTTAAAAATAAACCAGAATATACTTCTATGACTGGTGTAAGATTGGATCTATATATGGATCACCATCTGATTGTATATGGTCTGGTGGACGCATCAGTTATGCAGATTATGATCCAAAAAAAAGTATTCGCTTTGATGAAAGAATATAATATATCTTCACGTCTTACATTTAGTAATTCTTTGATTGAAGAAAAGCATTTGTCCGATATAAAATGTAATGAATTATGTCGATTGTTGAATTTAGATACAAATAATGGAATTATTATTCATTCGGATATATTGATGAAATATCTGAAAAAGAAATATCCGAATCTATATTTTGTATCTTCAACCACAAAAGTATTAACGGATTTTAATGATTTTAAGCATGAACTAGAAAATCCAGACTTTACCTATGTGGTACCTGATTTTCGGTTGAATAAACAATTAGAAAAGTTGAATTCACTATCTGAATCATATAAACCAAAGGTAGAATTTTTATGCAACGAATGTTGCTGGTACGGATGTAAAGATCGTAAGGAATGTTATAAATCGGTTTCTAAACAAAATCTAGGCATTGATTGTATGGATCATGTATGTAAGGCCCCTTTTTCTAAGGAAGGGTATCGTTTTTCTAGAGTGATGGAAAATCCTGCATTTATTAGTTTAGAGGATATTTTAAATATCTATGTCCCTATGGGCTATTCAAATTTTAAAATCGAAGGAAGAGACTTAGGAAGTGCTCTATTATTAGAATTTATTCTTTACTATATGGTAAAACCAAAATACCAAATCCATGTTCGTGAAGCAATGTATTTGGATGCAATGCTAGACTTGTTCTAAAAGGAGAGATTATGATTATAGAAAAAAGACACACAGTACGTAAGTATTTAGATCAACCATTAGATATGGCTTTGGTTGATTTGTTGAATGATCGTATTAAACAAAATAATAAATTGTATAATTTGACATTTAAACTCGTGACAAATAAATCAGATGGACTTTCTAGTTTAGCTAAAATTATGTCGAATAATACCGTACAAAACTATATCGTTCTTGCAGGCAAAGAATGTTCAAGTTTAGATGAAAAGATAGGCTATTGTGGTGCTGACTTGATTTTGTATGCCCAAAGTTTAGGCTTAAATACATGGTGGTGTGGAGGTATGTTTAATGGCAAGAATGCTCTTAAACATTTAGATGATAAAGATGTTAGAGTGAATGGTGTCATTGTGATTGGATATGGAAAAACACAGGGGGTACCACACAAATCAAAGACGGCTGATCAAGTGAGCCATTATAAAGGAAAAGCTCCGGAATGGTTTAATTCAGGTATCAAAGCTTTATTATTAGCACCTAGTGCTTTAAATAGACAACCATATATAGTGACTGGTGCGGGTAATAAAGTAATTTTTAAAGTAAAAAGTGGATTTTTATCACAAGTCGATTTAGGCATAGGAAAATATTTCTTTGAACTTGGTGCAGGAAAAGAAAATTTTGAATGGAGTTCATATGATAGAAATTGAGAATAAAAATCTTTTTTTAAAAAAAAGAAATTTGATTTTGAAAAATTGAAAGAATTTGGTTTTTCTTTTGAGAATAATACATATGTTTATACAGAAGATTTTTTGAATTCAAATTTTAAAGCTGTCATTGAAATATCGGATGTTTTAAAAGGTAAAGTCATTGATAATTTAAGTAATGAAGAATATATGCCACTGCGCATAGAATCCTTTGATGGGGATTATGTTTGTAGTGTTCGCAAAGCTTATAAAGACATATTAAAAAGAATTGCGGATATATGTTGTACAGACGTATTCTTTGCGGTTGATCAAGCGAATCGTATTACGAAATTCATTGATGAAACGTATGGAGTAAAACCAGATTTTCCATGGAAGGATGACAATGGTGTTTTTCGTCATTTAGACAATAATAAATGGTTTTCCCTTATCATGTATGTTTCGTTAGATGCTCTATTAAAAAATGGAGATAATAGAAAGTTGAATATTATCAATTTAAAGATAGATACTTCTAAAAGAGATGAATTACATAAAATAAATGGGATTTATCCCGCTTTTCATATGAACCATAAAACATGGATTTCGGTTGTACTAGACGATACAATATGTGATGATAAAATAATAGAACTTATACAAAGTAGTTTTGATTTAACAAAATAAGGAGAGAATGATATGTACGGAATTATCGCAACATGGAGAATGGCTTTAGAAGGAATTTCAAAAGCAGATTCTATGTTAAAAAATAACGAAAGTGCGGCGAATTCGATTGAAGAAGCAATCAAAGCTGTAGAAAATTTTGAATACTATAAAAAGTGTAGGATATGGTGGACTTCCAAATGAAGAAATGGAAGTCGAATTAGATGCTGCTTTTATGGATGGAGATACACTAGAATTTGGATGTGTTGGAGGCGTTAAAGATTTTGCCAATCCTGTTAGTATTGCACGTAGTCTAATGCACTATGATGCCAACAATTTCTTAGCGGGTCAAGGAGCTGAAAAATATGCTTCAAGACATGGCTTTGAAAGAAAAACAATGCTTACAGATCGTGCTAAGATTCATTATCACAATCGTATAAAAGAAATCACAAATACGGAATTAAAACCATATTCAGGACATGACACAGTAGGTATGGTTTGTCTAGATACTGCAGGACACATGACTTGTGCTACAAGTACTTCTGGGTTGTTTATGAAACATCCAGGACGTCTTGGCGATTCTTGTGTATGTGGTTCTGGATTTTATGTAGATTCTTTTGTCGGAGGAGCGAGTGCTACAGGTTTAGGGGAAGATGTTATGAAGGGCTGTGTTTCTTATGAAATCGTTCGTCTAATGAAAGAAGGCATGCATCCTCAACAAGCGTGTGAAAAAGCTGTACACGATTTTGATTTGGAATTAAAACGAAGAAGAGGCAAAGCTGGAGACATGTCTTTGATTGCGATGAATAATAAAGGTGAATGGGGTTGTGCTACAAATATTGAAGGTTTTAGTTTTGTGGTGGCAACTCCGAAAAGCAAGCCCCAACGGTATATTTAGTCAATCATGACGCGGACGGAAAATGCACATTTGAAGTCGCAAGTAAAGAATGGATGGACAACTATATGGCTTTACGTACAGCTCCATTAGTAAGGAAATAATATGGAAGAAGAATTATTAAAGAAGATTGATGAAATCAGTGATGAGATGATTTCAGGAATCAAAAGAATTGTTCAAATCGATAGTGTACAAAGTGAAGCTAAGTTAGGTATGCCTTTTGGTGAAGGCGTAAATAAAGCTTTAGAAGAAGCATTGAAATTAGCTAGTGAATTAGGTTTTGAAACAGAAAACGTCGATCATATGGTGGGCATTGCCAAATATGGTACGGGTGAAGATTATATTGGTATTATGGGGCATTTAGATGTTGTTCCTGTAGGAGAAGGATGGAATCATCCTCCATTCTCAGCTTATGAAGATGACAAGGGTAGAATTTATTCAAGAGGAATCTTAGATAATAAAGGGCCGACTTTATCTTGTCTATACGCATTATATGCCATAAAAAAATTGGGCATTCAATTAAAGCGTCCTGTTCATATTTTGTTTGGAACAAATGAAGAAACGGGATTTGAAGATTTAAAACATTTTCTTAAAGTTAGAAAACCACCTATTATGGGGTGGACACCCGATTGTAAATATCCGGTTGTATATGCGGAAAGAGGAAGAAGTACCTATCGTGTGAGTACGGCTATTGAAAATAAAACTGTATTCAATCAATTTATTAATGAATATATTTTATCAGACAATGGATTTGAAATAAATTGGGACTCAATATTGAGGATCTTGAATTTGGTAAAATGCAGATGAGCAATAAAAAATTGGTGGATTTAGAAGGAAAACTTGGCTTTGATTTCTCTTTTAGCTATCCTGCAAGTATTAGGAATGATACAATAGAGAGGACAATCAAATCTAAATTAAGCAAAGGACTACAAGTAGAATGTATACATAATTATGATCCTGTTTATTTTGATAAAAATGGGTTCTTATGTAAAACTCTAAAGGCGACTTATGAAAAGGTAACAGGCATGGATGGTACGCCAGTTACAACTACGGGTGGAACGTATGCGAAGATCATGCCAAATATAGTTCCTTTTGGACCGAGTTTCCCTGGACAAAAGGGCATTGGACACAATCCGAATGAATGGATGGACCGGAGTGATTTGATTTTAAATGCGAAAATATACGCATTAAGTATAGTGAGGTTGGCAAATGGAGAGAATGATTGAAGTATGTGCAGGTAGCTATCAAGATTGTATAGCTGCACATCAAGGTAGTGCAAAGAGGGTTGAATTAAACAGTGCGTTAAGTGTTGGTGGCTTAACGCCAAGTGTCGCAAGTCTAATTCGTGTGAAAAAAGAAACAGACTTAACCGTAATTTGTATGGTACGTGTGCGTGCTGCAGGTTTCTGTTATGAAAAAGAAGATGTAGAAATTATGTTTGAAGATGCCAAGATTCTTTTAGAGCATGGAGCTGATGGAATTGCGTTTGGTTTCTTAAATGAGGATGGCACAATTTGCGAAGAGGACACAAAAAGAATGATCGACTTGATTCATTCATACAATAAGGAAGCTGTATTCCATAGAGCTTTTTGATGTTACGCCAGATGCATTTGAAGCCATTGAAACATTGATTGATTTAGGTTGTGATCGCGTACTTACAAGTGGACAAAAATCAAAAAGCTATGGAAGGTATTGATTTGATTAAAGTATTGAATAATCAATATGGAGAAAAAAGATTCAGATTCTTCCTGGCAGTGGAATGAATGCAGAAAACGCAAAAATGATGATGAATTATACAGGCGTATATCAGGTACATTCTTCTTGTAAGAATTATAAAGCAGATACAACTACAACAAAAAATGGTGTTTCATATAGTTATTTGGCAAGTCCACATGAAAATGACTATGATGTAGTGGATGTAGAGTTGGTAAAAAAAAAAAAAATTAGTTGATAGTATAAAGTAAGGTCGGGGTTCGTCTTTTCTTGTGGGAAAGAAAATTTGCTCAGTTATAACTTAGTAATTTGTAACTTAGTTAATTTGTATTATATTGTGTTACAATAGACATATTAATGGAGGTTATTTATTGTGAAGCGTAATGAACAAAAGGTAGAAAATACTTGGAAAACAGAAGATATATTTAAAGATGAAGCTGCATTTCTAGCTTGTTTAGATACTTGTAAAGAATTAGGAAACAAGCTTTGCGATTATGATGGAAAATTGGAGGATGCATCCAACTTATTATCATTTTTAAAGGGATATGAAAAATTAACATGTCTATTAGATGATTGTTTAGGCTATTCTTCTTTGTTGTCCGATCAAGATACGGCGGATGCCCATCATCAAGAATTAAAAGGAAAAGCCAATGCGTTAGCGGTTGAAATTTTTACGAAGCTATCTTTTAGTGATGTACAAATCATGAAGATTGAAAATTTAGAGTCCTTTTATGCATCTGAACCTATCTTAGAAAGATATCGTGTATATCTTGAAGAAGTATGTCGTTTAAAAGAACACGTATTGTCTCAAACAGAAGAAAAATTAATGGCATCCAGTTCATTGATGCAAGACACACCTTATTCCATTTTTGGAATGTTGAATAATGCGGATTTAAAATTTGAAGATGCGATTGATTCAAAAGGAAATAAGCACACTTTAACTACAGGTACATTTATCCATATGTTAGAGCAGGAAGATGAAGTGTTAAGAGAGAGTGCGTATCGTAATTTTTATGCAGGCTATGGTTCTATGATCCATACTTTAGCTGCTTGTTTAAATGGACAGACAAATCAGTTGAAATTTAATAGTACAGCACGTAAATATGCATCGAGTTTAGAATGTGCAGTCGATGTGAATAATGTTTCACCAAGAGTGTATGAACAATTGATTGAAACGGTGCATAAAAATATTCATGTTTTTACATAAATATATGCGAGTACGTAAAGAAGTTATGAAGAAAGATAAACTTCACATGTATGATCTATATGTACCTATGGTCAATGAATGTAATGTTCCTGTTTCTTTTGAACAAGCTAAAGAAGATGTTTTACATTCCATTCAATTGTATGGAACTGAATATGCCAAGGTGTATGAAAGAGGATTGAATTCTCGTTGGATCGATGTATATGAAAATGAAGGAAAGCGTTCAGGTGCATATTCTAGTGGACAAAGAGTACACCCATTTGTATTGATGAACTTTGCGAATTCTTTAGATACAGAATTTACTTTAGCTCATGAAATGGGGCATGCGATGCATTCTTATATGTCTACAAAATATCAAGCTCCATTAGATCGTCACTATAAAATATTTGTGGCCGAAGTTGCCAGTACTTGGAATGAAGCTTTATTGATGGATTATTTGCGCAAACAAAACTCAGATCCTAAATTCCAAGCTTATTTGATTAATCACTTTATGGAACAATTTAGAACCACATTGTTTAGACAGTGTATGTTTGCGGAATTTGAGAAGATTATCAATGAAAAACCGCAAACAACGAAGTTTTGACAAGTGATACATTGAATCAAATCTATGCGGATTTAAATAAATTCTATTATGGAGAAGATGTGATTGTCGATGATGAAATTAGTATGGAGTGGGCTCGTATTCCACATTTCTATATGAATTTCTATGTATACCAATATGCGACAGGATTTAGTGCAGCTATGGCTCTATCACAAAAATTACTTCATGGAACACAAGCTGATGTTGAAGCATACTTATCTTTCTTAAAGTCAGGATGTACAAAGTCTCCAGTTGAATTATTGCGTATGGCTGGGGTTGATATGGCAAGTCCAAAACCAATTGAAGATGCGATTGAATTGTTTGATTCTTTAATTGATGAATTCGAGAGTATTATGAAGTAGAAAGTCGCTTGACTTTCTATTTTTTTGTCAGATAAATATTAGTGAAAAATAAATGACTAAAAATGGATGGCTTATGTTTGTAGGTAGAGAAAATGAGCTTAAGATTTTAAATCGCGTATTTTCATCAGACCGGCAAGAATCTGTATTGATATATGGGCGAAGAAGAATTGGAAAACAGAATTGATCAAGAAAGCCATCGAAGATTTTGAAGGGGAGTATATTCAAGAATGCAAGTATAAAAATTTTAAAGTAACACAGACTGTTGTAGATCAAGAGATTGAATGAGTAAAAATGTAAATATGTCATGTTATAAATAGGGCTTTTTTTCGAAATCTGGTTTTGATTTAACGAATGATTCAAATATAATTCTATATACGTTGGATGATTTATATCATTCATTTTCAGAAAATATATGAAAACTATGGTATGATATTCACGAGGTGAATTAATGAATAAGTTAGAACAAGCACGCGCACAAATAGATGCGATCGATCGTGAAATGGCTAAGCTGTATGAAGCCAGGTTGGATGCTGTTAAAGATGTGATTGCGTATAAAATAGAAAATGATTTACCAATTCTGAGATTCGGGTAGAGAGCAGGTTGTGATTGAGAAAAATTTGCAGTTTATTCAAAATCCGGATTATAAAGAATATTATGAGTCTTTTATAAAATTTATTATGAAAGAATCGAAGGCTTACCAAAGAACGTTGCAGTCGCATGATAAAGTCGGATATTGTGGGGTTGAAGGTGCCTTTGGACATATGGTGAGTGAAAAGTTGTTTCCTTCCAATCCAAAAGTGGGTGTTTCTAGTTTTGAGGAAGTCTTTCAAATGGTTGCTCGTTCAGACGTACAATATGGTGTGATTCCTTTTGAGAATACGAATTCTGGATTGGTTGGAGAAGTTTTAGATTTGTTGATGGAATATCCAGTGTATATTCAGTCAATTTATGATCAAAAAAAATTGAACAATGTTTACTTGGAGTTCCTGGCAGTACATTAAAAGATGTGGAGTGGGTCTATTCAAAGGATCAAGCACTTTCACAATCTAAAGAATTCTTGAAGGAATTAAATGTACAAACGGTAGCCTATCCAAATACGGCGATGGCAGCTCAATATATTTCAGCACAGAAGGATGTGCATAAAGCAGCTATCGGTGCTAAGGAAAATGCAGAGCTGTATGGCTTAAAGGTGTTGGCTACAAACATTCAAGAAAATGCGACTAACACAACGCGATTCTTAGTAATTGGATTAAAGCCACAAATGCAGGGCAATCGCTTTAGTATGGTTTTATCGGTTAAACATGAAAGTGGTGCATTGGCTAAAATCATTGATTGTATTGCCAAGAATGGATTGAATATGGAAAGTATTCAGTCTAGACCGATGAAAAATAAGCCTTTTGAGTATTTCTTCTTTGTTGAAATTGAAGGGGATATGTCAAAGGCAAATGATTGTATTGAACAGATTCAATCTATATGTGAAAGTGTAAAAGTATTAGGGGCTTATACTTTAAAGGAGGAAAAATAAGCATGAATTTTGTGAAGGAAAGTGTCAATCAAACACCAATCGTAGATACTGTATTCTCGATTGTTGCCAAGGCAAAAGAAGCTAAGGCGAAGGTGGGAAGTGAAAATGTTGTAGATGCGACAATTGGTTCTTTATATGATGAAGAAGGAACTTTGGTTGCCTTGGATAGTGTATATAGTTCATTAAAAAATTTAGATAATAAAGTATTGGCAGCGTACGCAGCTAGTTTTAGAGGAAATCCTGATTTTAGACAAAAAGTATACGACTGGGTATTAAATGGAAATTCACACCTAGAACATGAAGTGATCGCGACTCCTGGAGGAACGGGTGCTGTTGGTATGACTTTACAAGAGTGCTTAGATGAAGGGCAAACAGTAATCTTGCCAGAAATCGCATGGGGTTCTTATGCATTAATGGCGCAGATGCACAATTTGAATGTGGAAAAGTATAGCTTGTTTGAAGAAGATCACTTTAATTTAAATTCTTTTAAAACGGCTTGTAAGAAAGTAATGGAAAAACAAAATCGCTTAGTGATGGTAATCAACGATCCTTGTCACAATCCAACAGGATATTCTTTAAGTGAAGAAGAATGGAAAGAAGTGATCTCTTTCTTGAATGAATGTTCAAAAACACATGCTGTTGTATTGTTGAATGATATTGCGTATATTGATTTTTCTTCTAGACAAGAAAAGGCGAAAGAATACTTTGCGCAGTTTGATCAAATTGAGAAAAACTTTGTCGTGATTGTCGCATTTAGCTTATCTAAATCAATGACAAGCTATGGACTTCGTTGTGGAGCTCGCCATTGTGTTAGGACAAGAAAAAAAGAAGCGGTAAATCAAGTGAAGATCGTGTTTGAAAAGGATGCGCGTGCAACTTGGTCAAATATCAATAATGGAGCTATGGCTACATTTGTGGATGTATTAGATAATCATAAAGATGCGTATGACCAAGAAAGATTGCACTATGTAAATTTATTAAAAGAACGTGGAGATATTTTTGTCAAAGAGGCTAACGAAGTTGGGCTAAAGCATTATCCTTATAAGGAAGGATTCTTTGTAACTTTATCTATGGATAATGAAACGCGTGACAAATTCCATGAGGCATTAATGGAAAATAACATTTTTACAGTCAAAGTAAATTTGGGTATTCGTGTTGCGATTTGTTCTTTATCTGTTGAAAAGACAAAGGGATTGGCAAAAAAGATGAAAGATATTTTGGATACAGTAGCTTAATACTGTATCTTTTTTTTCATCCACATATGTGGAACTCCTTCATCATCGTCGATTTGACCAAATTGAATATAACCTTGGTTTTCGTAGAATGGGCTGACACGAACTTGGGCGTGTACTACAATTAAATCTCCATTTAATTTTTTAATTTCTTTTTCTGCACTTTTTAGTAGTAAGTTTCCAATATGTTGATTTCGATATTCTTTTAATACGGCAACTCTTCCAATCGTATAGTGATTGTTTTCTTTGAAGAAACGACAAGTTCCGACAGGCTTTGTTTCATCGAAAACTACAATATGTGAACTGATTTGATCAATATCATCAAATTCATTTTCGAAGCCTTGTTCTTTCATGAATACTTTGATACGAATATCTTTTGCTTCTTGCGGTAAGGTTGTATATGTTTTTGTGTTCATAATCTTTCTTCTTTCTTTTCTTCAACATTAACAACTGAAAAATGAAAAGTCAAATATGATATAATATAAGGAAAGTTAGGTGGGCTGTGTATGCATATTTTTGAAGAGTCTTTAAATCGTTTTATTAAAAATTCATGGATATACTATGAAGCGAATGATCCTTATTATGCAGGTAAGATTGAACAGATTTCAATTGAAAGAGTACATGACAAGATTTTATATTATGAAGTAAAGGCAACTATTCAAACACGTTGGAGTGAAGAAATTTTAAATTTTAGAGTGAATGAATATGGAACACTTTTGACTACAAATTGTACTTGTTGCCAAGATCCACATTCAGGGTGTGTGCATTTAGTAAGTGTAGTACGAGCTATCAATGCGATAAATCCACAAACTTTTCCGTTTCATGTTGATTATCAAAACTATGTAAAAGAAAAAAATCGACAGGAAGAATTAGAACGTAAGCGTCGTCGTATAAATGACTTGAATCAAGTGGCATTTGAATTTTTTAAAAGAAAAACAAGAAGATAAAGTAAATAGTTTTTTTTTAAGGAAAATGAAAATCGAATTCGATTGTCTTTATATCACACAAATTCATATTATTATGATCAGATTGCATTTAAATTAAAGATTCAAGTAAGCCGAGCTTATACGGTAAAAAATATACAAGATCTGTTACGTGGCTTTTTTGAGAAAAGATTGGAGTCTTTTGGGAAGAACACACAGATTTACTTGACTAATGATGATTTAGATGAGCCTAGCCAATTGATTTATAATTTTTTATTAAAATATGCTTTTACAAAAGATTGGCAAAAAGAAGGAGAAATTTATTCAGAATGTTTGGATGATTTCTTTAATCTAAATGCATCTTTGCCTAAAGAGTATACAGAATTTAAAACGTCTAAAAAAAATATAAAACTAGTTTTGAATTTGTTGGAACATGAAGATTGTTTTGAACTCAATACAGAACTAGATGATAGCTTTTTGATTGGCAATAAACATCTTTATATGGTGAATCATAAAGAAATTGTGCAATATACTATGGATCCAGATGGTTTTTTAGCTTCACTAGCCCATAATTTGCAACAAAATGATGGATGGTTAATTAAAAAGTCAGAATTCAAAGCTTTTTATTTACAATGCCTGCAACCGTATATGGAATACATAAAATTAGAAACAAATGTAGATGTGGAAAAGTATACAACTCTTATAGAGAATATTCGTGTGTATTCGGATTTAGAAAATGCCAATATGGTCGTATGGGGAACATATTTAGAGAATAACCAGAAGAAGAGTTTCTTTGCGCACACAGATTCGAATCAAATAGCGAGTGTTGAAGCCATAATTCAGCATTATGCGGTAAAGATTGAAGATAATAAGGCTATTTTTAAAGGTAGAAGTGATGCACTCTATAATTTTTTGGATTATGGTATTCCATTGATTCAAAAACAGGCGGATGTGTATGTTTCGGAAGAGTTGAAACGATTGAAAAATCGTCGCAGTATGAATTTGAGTGTGAAAGTTTATGTGCAAAATGATTTATTGAAGATGGAATTGGATAGTGATATCAATGCGGATGAATTGTCGCATATTTTAAATGCATATCGAAAGAAGAAAAAGTTTTATCAATTAAAGAATGGTGAAATGATTGATTTGGAAGATACAGGATTAGAACAGTTGGATGAATTGGCTTCGACAATGAATTTAACAGCGAAAGATTTCAAAAAAGAGACAATTGAAAAGCCTGCGTATCAAGCGTTCCATTTAATGGACGTAGATTCAGAATTGGATGTTCGTAATGATGATTCGGTTACAGAATATACAAATCGATTAATGAAAGTAAAAGAACAGACGATTCAATTGAAGGGATGAATATAAATCTTTATTGCGAACATATCAGCAAAGGCAGGGTATTCAATGGTTGTATGATTTAAAAAAATATGGGATTAAATGGAATTCTTGCCGATGATATGGGACTTGGAAAAACATTACAAGTCTTGGTATTTTATGAGCAGTATGTTTCAAAAGATAAACCAAGCTTGATTGTATGTCCAAGTAGTTTAATGTATAACTGGATGTCAGAAATCGAAAAATTTAAAATCGATGTGAATGCCGTATGTGTTACGGGGATGCAAGAAGCTCGTAAAGATATTATTAAAGAAAACTATGAGCTTTATATCACAACATACGACTACTTGCGAAGAGATGTGGAATTATATGCGCCAATGGAATTTGAATATATTATTTTGGATGAGGCGCAGTTTATAAAGAACCCAAAAACGAAGAATGCGCAAAGTGTAAAATCATTAAAGAGTAGACATCGTTTAGCTTTAACGGGTACGCCAATTGAGAATGGTTTAAGTGAATTGTGGAGTATTTTTGATTTTCTATTGCCTGGATATTTATATAGTTTGAATTATTTCACAAAGAATTTTGAAAAACCAATTCAAATGGGAGATGAAAAAAGGAAGTCGCAGTTACAAAAAGTTGGTTTCTCCATTTATTTTGCGAAGAACAAAAAAACAAGTGCTAAAAGATTTGCCGGATAAAGTTGAGAAGGATATGTGGTTGAATTTTAGTCCGGAAGAAAAACAATTGTATCTTGCGAATTTGGCTCAGGTCAATGAACAGCTTCAACAGCAACTAGAACTAGAAAAGGTAGATTCAATTTTGATTCTTGCGATGATGACGCGTTTACGTCAGATTTGTTGCGAACCAAGAATGTTATACGAAAACTATAAGGGTGAAAGTACAAAATTTTCGATGTGTTTGGATTTGATTGAAACCTTTAAAAAAGAGAATGGCAAGAAGGTTTTGTTGTTTTCTAGTTTTACAAGTATTTTTGATGATTTCATTGAAGAATTTGATCGACGAGGCATCAAATATCATATGATTACGGGTGCGGTAGATAAAAAGAAGCGTAAAGAAGAAGTAGATGCTTTTCAAAATGATGATTCCAATGTATTCTTGATTTCTTTAAAGGCAGGCGGAACAGGTTTGAATCTAACAAAGGCACAGGCCGTTATTCATTTTGATCCTTGGTGGAATGTAAGTGCACAAAATCAAGCGACAGACCGTGCATATCGTATTGGACAGACAAAGAATGTTCTTGTTTATCAGTTGTTGATGAAGAATACGATTGAGGAAAAGATTTATGAAATGCAAAAGCGCAAAAAAGAAATGAGTGATTTATTTGTTGAAAATTCGAATGGTGGAATATCAACATTATCTAAGGAAGAGCTAAAAGATTTGTTTTCAATGGATTAAGGCAATATATTTTTGAAATATATAGCCTTTTTCTTATGAATTGTGATAAAATAGTTGTAATGAAAGGGATTACATAAGGTGCGAAAATGAATAGAAGTGCAGGAATTTTATGTCCTGTTTTCTCTATCCCTGCAAATCAAGGGATTGGTGATTTAGGGCAAAAAACAATTCGAATGATTGATATTATTGCGGATGCGGGTTACAGTATATGGCAAATATTGCCGTTACAAATGACTGGTCCCACTCATTCTCCATATCAGACTTATTCTAGTTTTGCGGGAGATCCTATTTATATTAACTTGGATCGTTTGTGTGAAATGGGATTATTGACACAAAGTTCAATTGTGAATTGTAATAAGTTTAAAGACTTTATTGAATATGATAAGATTCGTGAATTTAAGGAACCTTATTTTCAAAAGGCCTTTAAAGTTTTTAAAAAGGAATTTGATTCATTCAAAGAAGATTTTGAGATGTTTAAACGCGATGCATTCTGGTTAGAAGAATGGTCTGCTTACTCGTTGTTTAAGAGTTTTTACAATGGTGCTCCATGGTTTGAATGGGAAGATGAATATAAAAATTGGCCAAAAAATCGTGATATCGATTTAAATGACTATCAGAATGAAATTTTGTATATTCAGTTTTTACAGTTTATATTTTATAAACAATTAGATGAGATTCAGATGTATGCACATGCAAGAAATCTGAAAATTATGGGGGATATGCCTTTCTATGTAGATTTAGATAGTGCAGATGTGTGGTGTAATCGTGAGGCTTTCTTATTAGATGAAGAAGGAAAACCAGAATTTATTGCTGGCTGTCCTCCGGATTATTTTAGTGAAACAGGACAACGTTGGGGTATGCCAATCTATGATTTTGATGCGCAAGAAGAGAATGGATATCTTTTTTGGTGCAATCGTATGAGTTGGATGAACCGTTGTTATGATATGGTAAGAATTGATCATTTTAGAGCTTTTTGATACATATTGGAAGATACCAGAATCTTGTCCAACAGCTATTGAAGGAAAATGGATCTTAGGACCAGCTCATAAATTGATGGACGCGATTTTAAAAGCGTGTCCAGATATTGTTTTGGTGGCTGAAGATTTAGGATTGATTCGTCCAGAAGTGATTGAACTTGAAGATGATTATGGTATACCTGGCATGGATGTTTTATTGTTTAGAATGGAAACTAAGCAATTAAAGAAAAAGGCAAAAGAAAAATTCTGTGTTATATACAGGTACA
>VOFK01003961.1_pt1 | contig 18536 bp, 30 predicted proteins | sample 5384121 | NCBI WGS metagenome assembly VOFK01 (sample SAMN12384730, study PRJNA508395) | human gut metagenome | isolation source: healthy gut J | host: Homo sapiens
GTTATTGCTCCTCAGTGGAAACTGATTGAGGCACAGCCAATCAACAGTTGAATAAACGGGTAAATATATCTGATACAGTTCCTCCATAAGTTCTGTTTTTCTGCTCTGAAAAAACAACAGCTAATCGATATAGAAATTCTTCCCCTCGATCATGCTCAAGCGTATCTAGGCTAATAGCTTTCGCTGCCCAAAGGCCTTATCATCCGAAAGAGCTTCATTATTTACAATGTTTTTACAAAGAGCCCTATCATATTCTGCGTAATAATCAACAATATCACTGTTTTTGTAGTTTTTATAGTGATGAAAATTGTACGCGCTTTGACCCTTTTCAACGTTCAAATCTTGCAGCATTTGGAATTGAACAAAGTGCACCAAATTCATAGAAAGCCCGTCACGCTTACTTTTCAAGCCATCATCCTTATTGAAAGCAGGTAGCCTATCTGCAACGGCATCTTTTATAATCTTTTTTGCCTTTTCTGCACGAAACATCTGAAGCCTTGCCCGCAGAAATATCTATACGCAGAATCATCGCTTTCATCTGAAAGCATACCATACTTAATTAAGAAGCTCCGAAACGGTTTTGTACTCATTTTCCTAAAAACAGCACTTCTCAAAAGTTCAAAATGAAGATATGCAGAAAATTCCTCCAAACTAATAATACTCGGCAAGCTTATACTTGACCCTATTTCTTAGAATTGTAGATCACGCGATCAACAATCTTAGAAATTTTCTGTAATGATGGTATCACCATTTTTAGCACCTGCTTCCGCATTTTGTTGTCACAAGCTTTTTGTCACACCTATTATAATTCAAATGACAAAATAATCTACCATGACAAATTATATAATACCATGCTTTTGCAGGATTGAAAGGAGTATTTTTACAATAAAATCAATCAATTCTCAAAAAATCATCCTCCACTGCTTCATCCAAACGATTGACAGGTGAATGTGGATCCGACCAGCGCAAACCACATTTAACTTTTGGATATGTTTTTTCTACAGCATATTTTATCCGAAACAGCATGCCATTGTCGTTACGTAGCTGTGACCCCCAGTTACATAGCTCGTTGTGTTTATTAAGATATGAATATGTGGAAAGCTCGTATTTATATGAAACCATAAAGTATCTGATATTCTTTCAGAGCTGTTCCAACAAGCCAACCAATATTCAGCAAACCATCGTATCCATGAATGATGTCCAGCTCCCATGCTTTTACGCTGAATACATAATGCCGCAACTGTCGATATTGCGTTTTCCAAAGACGTGCTTAACCGCCAGCATCTGCTGAATAGCGTAATTAACCTCACAACCGTAACTGCCTGCTTCAGCAGCATGACTCATAATATAATCATATAACCGCCCAGACTTGCAGCATCTGGATAATAGTTTTCTATTTTTTATAAGATTTGCCACAGTGGGCACCTCCTCCAAGCAATGCCTCTTTACGTTCAGGCTCTATTGTTAGCTGTTGGATAGAATTAACAAGGCGGCACAAAATATGTAGCTGCCTTTTTGAGTGCTTATTGGCTTTTCTGCATATACAATCAAGTGATTTAAATACTCTGTTTTTGTCATGTTTGCATTTTTAGCATCTGCATCTAGTTTGTCTTGAACATCCTGTGACATTCGAAATGACTTAATAGTAGTTTTCATTTTCATACCTCTTAGTGAAAAGGTTTGGCAGGATATTGCGTATTACACTTTTGCATATCTTACCAATTAGTTCTACTTCAATAAAAAAATACAGCTAAAAACGGCACGATTTGACGTATGATTCCTTTTGCTCCATGATAATAGCTTCAATGCCAGTTTTGTTCATTACCTATTCTTTCTGCCCCTAGCAGCTCCAGCGCCAACAATACGCCCTTTGGAAAAGGCAGCAATCGCTTTTGCGACTGCTGCCCATGTAATCATTTTACGGCATAGTCCATGCCGCCGAGCAGCAGCAGTGCCGCTGTGAGCAGGAAACCCAATACATACCAGATCATGTTTCTTCCCTCCTTTCCGATTTGTTTCTCGTATTCTCTGACCTTGCGGTAAAATGTGCTCGGAGACAGTCCCAGCCGTTTCTGTGCCTCTACTGCGGTAATCTCCCTGCGGCGCCATAACATGAGTACACTGTCAAAGCCTGTACATGCAATCGGCTTTCGGCCTTTATAAATACCGTTTTCTTTTGCAATGGCGATGCCCTCTCTCTGGCGCTGGAGAATGTATTCCCGTTCCAGCTCTGCTACTGCGCCGAACACCGTCAGCATGAATTTCCCCGTCGGCGTCGTAGTGTCGATAGCTTCCTTTTTGGAAACAAACTGTACCTGCTTGCTTTGAAGTCGCTCAATCAGCTCCAGAAGATCTCTTGTATTCCGCGCAAACCGGCTGATCGACTCCACAATGACGCAATCACCGGTCCGCACAAATGCCAACAGCTTTTGCAGCTCCGGGCGGGCCAGATTCTTACCGCTCATGCGGTCAATGAAAACCTGTTCCACGTCAAGCGCCTGCATCAGCACCTCCTGCCGGATGGTGTTCTGTTCTTGGGTGCTGACCCGGATATAGCCGACCTTCATGCGAAATCTCCTGTGTCAATAGGGTGTACCCATATGGGATACAGAAATGCTCTCCCAATAGCGTCGGTTTTTCCCTTTTGACATATATGCCGCTGGCCGCCCGACCCTATTGACCTATATCTCCCCATAATAGAAACACTCCTCAATTTCCTCCGGCTGCAATCCCTCGCCCAGCCATGTATCCACATCCTCCGGGGTATATCCGAATGCACAAGCCGGATTTTTCAGTTCACGGGCATAGCTGCCGCCGGAAACCTTTTGGACTCTGGTGCTCTGCACACCGGACAGCGGCCAGTCATATGCGCGGAGGTCATACAAATGCCGCACGGAGAAGGTGCCCTCTGCTGCGCCCGCCATCCGGCAGCAGGCACAGAATATCTCCTTCCCGAACCGCAACTTCTTCTACCGGGCCATGCAGACTTTTCCGGATGCTGGACAGCGCGTAGTTTAAGATCTCCTTTGTGGAAGCATACAGATATACCCTTTGCTTTGGGAAATGGTACAGGCCGCACGGATTGTTCCCGCGCACGATATAAAGGCGCTCATGGTCGTCCAGCACCGTATAAGTAAAAGAGCCGCGCAGCAGCTCCGATGTTATGCGCAGCGTATCCAGATCGATTGTTCCTGCCTGTTCCAGAAGCTGCACGATTGCAAAGCTGTCTGTCTCGATTCTTGAAGCAGGCAGCTTCTTTTCCAAAGCGCAGCAGCTTGTCATTGCTCAGGATTCCGTTGTGTGCCAGCGCAAATGCGCTGCCGTCTGCGACCCCATAAAAGGGATGATTGTTGCAGTTCTGCATTTCGGAGCCCTGTGTGGTCATTCTGGTGTGGCCCATTACCGCCTTTACCTCTGCCGGAAATCGAAAACGCATCCACCGGGCAGGAAATGGCCGCTTGTAGATACAGAGCTTCGTCCCGGTTCGATATGCGATTCCGGTCGCATCTGTTCCACGGATCTCACTGGAAATGGCAAGGGCGGAAATGATCCTGTTCTTCTGCTTTGCGGAAAGCGTTCCGCCGTAATCATAAAATCCAAACAGGCAGCACATTACAGCTCCACCTCACTCTCTACCGGCTCATTGAGATACAGTCGCCGCTCCTTCAGATACTGGATCAACTCCGGTTCCGTTACGCCTGCAATAAAATCTGACCACGAAAGCGCACGAAGCTCCTCATCGTTCAGGCATGTCACCACATCGCACAGGTGATCCGTCAACTGGATCGTCGCGGCAAGCGTGTTGTATTTGAGCGTACCTCTGAAAATACGGATCTCCACGGTGTCTTCGTTCGTCAGGTTTACACAGGTATATCGGCCATAGTGATAGCTCTTGGCGTGATCCATCATTTCCTTCGGCGTGTCCTTGTAGCCGTATCTCGCCGCCCAGCGCTCTAACTGCCGGTTTGTCCGGCGGCTGAATTTCAGCAGCTCGTTCCAGTGCTTTTCCACAAAGTAAAGCAGCCTTGCGATGGCCGCTTCCTGCTGCGCCGCCGTTCTGCCGAACGCAAGACGGCTGATATGGATATGCAGACCGCAGGTACAGGCCTGATGGGAGCGATACCGAGCGAAACCGCCTCCGCCATGACCGCCTTCCACGGTAACTGCGTCAAATGATATTCCGCCGTCGCTGAATTGCTGACGATCTCAAATCCATCGTCCAGACTGCCATCATGCTTGCAGTAGTAAAAATCATGCTTCTGGTTTTCAACGGCAAGAATCTGCTCCGCGTTGCTTCCGATTTCGCCGCCCTTGTCGATTTCCAGCTCTACGCCGAAGTATCGTGGCCCGTCTCCGTAGAAAATCGTTTCCGGGCGGTAATCGTAGTTGTGAATGACCTGATTTTTCAGAATATGATAGCAGTTTTCGCAATAGGGATAGTCCTCGCCGTCACCCAGATAATACGCATTCTCGCAGTCGATCAGTTCCCCACAGCGTTCACAGTTTGTGTAATGGCTGTCATAGCATCGCTGGCAGAGCGGATGCGTCCGCGAACCGGCATTGGCGTCATTCCAAAGCCGCTCCCCACAGTCCGAGCAGACAATAGTTTCTTCGTCAAGGCAGTGCTCGCAGAAGTAATCTCCCGCGAACAGTGTCAGCGCATCCTCCGGAAATTTTCGTCCGCAGCTGCTGCATCCATGGTAGTCTCGCATAGTCGTTTTTCCTCCAGATAAAAAGATAACCGCCGGACGCATCTGCGTCCGACGGCTTCACAGCGATAATATGTGGTTGAAATCAGCGATTTTTACGCAGTTTTTCGGAGAAATAAGGGAACATCATGGTAAAAAACAAAGAAGGAGTTTTTATCATGAACGATTATGATAGACAAGATTTGATCAAGCAGCGGGTCGGCTTGGAGCCGCCCGCCCACGAAGGAGATTACTGGAGCGGCGAAGACCGTGCGCGGTTGAAATGCCTGTTCGACATGGGTTTTGGTATCAGCGAAATTGCGCTGGAGCTCCGGCGCGGAGAGCCTGCTATCTGTCAACAGATAGAGCAAATGGGCCTGTTTGAGCATAAACGCCGCCGGCGCAAAGAGCGACCCGCGCTTCCCAGCGGCTGCCTGTGCAAAGAATGCACGGCAGACCCGGAAGCCTGCACCATCCGCCGGCTGCAGAAAGCAGCAAAGGAGGCCGTGTAATGTTTGAGGATTACTCGGATATCCTTTCACCGGAGGAAGCCGCAGACGCCCTCAGGATCGGCGAGAATGCGATTTATGAATTGCTGAACAGCAAAAAACTCAGCGCCTATAAAAAAACGGACGCAATTGGCTGATCCCAAAGGAAGCTGTGCGAAAATATGTTGTAGAGCAGTCAAAGCTGGAATGATCCACAAAGCAAAGGTCCGAATCAGGAACGATTCGGGCCTTGCTTCGCTTTTTTGTGATCAGTTCAAGGATTCCCTGCAAGGTTTTGTCGATGCTTTCCTTATAAGCAACGTCAAGCTGACTGATTTTTGATGTTGTATCAGACCATGCGCTTTGATTGACCGTATTCCCGAACAGCAGTTCATCGCTGCTGCAGGAAAGAATCTTGCAAACCGTCATAAGCGTGTCCAGACTGAACGCAGAATCGCCCAACTCGACATTTGCCAAAAAGCGCGGACTGAGAGAACAGAGCTCGCTGAGCTGCTCTCTGGTGTATCCGGCAGATTCGCGTTTTGCCCGAAGCCGCTTCCCAATTTCTGCTTTTGTTTCTTTATCCACGAAATCACCTCTAATCACAAGTTTAATATGTGTTATAAGAGGTTGAATGTGATAAAAATTCATGTAAAAATATGTGATATAGAGTGATACGGAAGAAAAAGGGAGGTCTTTAGATGAAGTTTCGGCTGCTCGGTCAGGACGTAGCAATCAGCGAAGCGGCAGAAAGCTACAACACATATCGGAAACTATTCATTGGACAGGCCCAAAACTGCGGCCAATCAATTCTTTGATACGTATGAAAGAAACCAGTCGCTGGAAGACGTTGTGAGAAAACACCGGATCAAATTGCAGCGTGTATTGCGCCGTCGGTCGAGCTGTGTATTCAGATACTGGTCGACCACGGTGTATATACCATTGACGGGAACAATTCTCCAGCACATATCGGTCTTATCTGGATCGATGGAAGAAAGCGTATGAGGCGATCTGCGACCAGTATGACAGCATTGTTTCTGAGCAGGAGGAGCTGGATCAGTATCGTGTTGCGCGCCGGGAGAATCGCGGCCGCTGGGTCGGCGGAGGCTTCGGCGTCGGCGGTGCATTGAAAGGAGCTGCGACCGCAGGGGCTATGAACATGGTATCCGGCGCTGCACACAGGGTCGTAAACGGCGTCGGAAAGATTTTCTCATCATTATCTGCTTCGAGCGAAATGCGGAAGATCTTCAATGACAGCAAAACACGATCAGTCTGGCCAGAAGCGTCTGGAATACAGTTTTTTTATCTGCATTACGCGCTGATCGACTGCCTGGATCGTACCGGGGCTGATCACCTGCCTTATGAGGGACGCGAAACCTCAGGTATGGATCAAAAGGCAACCGCGATTTTGAATAATATCGGGCATATAGCCGACGCTTCTCAACGGCGCGAGGCGTTGTTGGAGGCCTTTCGGATCGACCCATATCTCTCTGACTGGTATTTGCTTGCGCTGCAAAGCGATGGCGATCCGGATGGAAAGCTGCAGGAAGCCGCAGATTATTTTGATATTCCCGGCATTGCCAGTACAAAACAATAACAAAAGCGACCAACCTTTTCAGTCGATCGCCTTTGGCTTGGTCATTTATTCTGTGTATGCATACGGCGGTAGCCAGCGGCAGCGCTGGCGCGGGGCTGAACGGCAGTAGTGCGGTGCCAGCGGCAGCAGCTTGATATAGTCTACAAATCCTCATAATAGTGGTATCCGCGACAGCGGAAATACACTATTCATAAAAAAGACTTTCTCGATTGAGCAGCGGGGAAAGTGGTGAAGGGGGCAAAAAGTCCCCCTTCGCGTTCAATCAAAAGGTTTTCCGAACTTTTTGAAGTTCGGAAAACCGCACGCAACGTGTCGAAAAGACTTTTTCGACACGCTGGCTTTATCAATGATTTTCGGCAATTTCTTCGTTCTGCCGTCCTTTTCCCAGTTCATGGCCGGCAGTTCGTTACAATTTGCCGGAACCGGGAACGCGGAAGGCGTTCCCCCAGGGGGAGCGTCTTCCGCGTTAATATCTGCTGTTGGCCCGGCTCCAGATCTTTTCCAGCGCCGCCCAGTCGGCGCTGCGAGCTTGTCGCTCCAGGTCTCCCATCTGGTAGGTGGCTGGCTGTTGGTAGCCTCCATGATCGCCTCATAGAACCAGTCTGCCGTGGTGCAGTCCGGCCAATCGATGCGGCCGGAGATCTTCATGTGGTTCTTCGACGGCTTGCGGCCGAGCACACGGTTGACGATGGTGCAGGCCTCGGCGCGGGTGATCCTGTTTTCAGGTTTGAACGAGCCGTCGGAATAGCCCTCGATCAGACCGCTGTCCTTTGCTGTGGTGACGTACGGGGCGAACCAGTCGGTCGTCTTCATCAGTGAAGTAGCTGTGAGACGGCGGAGCCGTTTGCCTGCGCGAAGCTCACGGCGATCTTGGCGAATTCCGCGCGCGTGATAGGTGCGTTCGGACGGAAGGTGCCATCGGAGTAACCGCCGAGGACGCCCATATGACAGAGCGTGGAAACGGCGTTGTTGTACCACTTGTCGGCGCTCACGTCGGAGAAGTTATTCTCGGAAGACCAGTTCCGCTGGCGGGCATCGTCGGTCAGCAGGCGGAAGAAGATCGTTGCGACCTCCGCACGGGTGATCCTGCCGTTCGGCCGCACCGTGCCGTCCTCATAGCCGATGATATAGGCCACATGGTCGTCCTTGTTCAAGGCAGGAATAGCATCGGCAGGAATGATGATGTTGTCAGGGAGAGAAATATTTTGTTTCCATTGGGCAACCAGCGTGATGTTTGCTGTTACCTCAGTGTTGAAATCACGGCTCGACATCCAAGGTACAGAACTCAAGGTATAACCCGGACGGGTCGGCTCATCCTCAGGTTCAGAGGCGTACACCTTATCATCATTATTTTCAAACGGCAAATGCACGGAGTTTTCAGAGCCGTTGTTGGCGTCGAAGGTGACCTCCCAGAAGTAGCGGGTTCTGATTTCGCCACACATATCAATGTTGCAGTCGCCACACTCCATACCGGGCGTCTTTCCGTCAGGAAGCTGCGTCACTTTCCAGTCATCGAAGCCCGTATGCGGCTGCATTGGCTCATGGCAGAGACCGTCAAAGTAGAAATGAACCTCTTCTTCAGGGATTCGCAACCGCATCCGGAAGGAATGTGGGTCACGTTGGCAGAGTTCCGGCTGGATGCAATATAGGATTTGTAGTTATCGCCATCTAAGTTTGAATAGTCACAGTACTGCGTACCCCCAGGCGGCATAGATGTATGCCTCCTTCCCATCATTGCCTGGCTCAATTCCTCCGTCCTGGTAATAGATACCTGTAACGCACTGCGCAATGGCGCCGTTGCCGGTATAGTCTTTGACCGGCGTGGACGGGAACACGCAGAGATAAGTGCTGTTCGGGTCTTTGACCCACTCCACATTTTTCGTGGTGCAAGTCGTAACCGTAACAGAGCAATGCTCGTTAAGACCGATCAGGCCGCCGCAGTTGTAAGCGCCGATGATCCTGGTGTTTTCAACGGAGCAATTTGTAAAGGAATGACTCCCACCCGGCTCGGCAAGATGACCGACCAAACCGCCGACTTTTCCATATCCCTTTACTGTGCTGTTGGTCACATGGACGCCATCCATATTTTACATTGTTGCAATATGCGTGGCCAATTACAACACCCACCTGATTTCCGAAGTATTGGCCATTGATGGAGACGTTAGCGCTATCAAATGTAAGGTTCTTGACTGTAATCGGATTTTTTGTCGAGCAATGAATCCAGGCATAGGGATAACCATTAATTGTAGAACAATTTCCACGAATCAACAGATTCCGGATGACGCCGTTCTAACCCTGAATGGGTGACCCCATCCAACGGAGGGCCGTAAGAGCTGCCCCAAGCATTGATAGGCTCCCAGAGATAGGCGCTCATATCCAGTGTACCTGAGATCGTAATGGTGTATCCAGCAAAAGGTTTGCCATTCTTAATCTCTACCGCCCACCATGCCAGCGCCTCGGTGAGGAAATTGTGAGCGTTTTGTCGTTTTCCACATAGCCGTCAGGCTTCGCTGTCACAAATTCCTGCCAGGATTTACCGACCGGGCAATGAACGCCACTGGAATCGCCCTCATTCTGCCGGGCACCTGGTCATCGGAAATCGTCAAAGAACTGTCTTTATCAATGTACAACGTGCCCGCATTGCGGATGACGTTGGTCTGATTGGCAATAAAGTTTGTCTTTGTTGCGGTCAGTGAACTCCCTGAAAGATTGTTGTTGACTGCGTAGCTTTGTGCTGCTGGATACTGTACTATTGGAGATAATGATAGAAGGATTGCTGCCATATTCTTCAGCAAGACCATTCAGGATTCCGTTGTCTGCACCGTAAATGGTTGAAGCTGAGACAGTAACGCTGCCGTTCAGATTGAAGATACCTGCTGCGACATTACTGTACAATTCCGCGCCCTGAATGGTCACAGTGCCTTGGTTTTGAAGGGCCACCGAACTGGATGATGAGAATACCTTTGCATTTGAAATTATGAGTTCAGCGCCTGTATAGTTCACAATTGCCGTACCAGAGGCGTTGGTTGTACCGCCGTTAATGCTCAGCTTGCCGCCGGAAAAAATACCAAAAAGCATGCTTTCAGACTCGATTGTTCCGTTCTCAGCACCTGTCAACAATTGCGCAGGTGCCGTGGACCAAAACGCCCCAGTTTGCTGCCGTTGTATTCAACGTATGGCCGTTTAAATCAATTGTAATATCATTGCCGCTCGGAATGTTCAGTGAACTGCTTATCGTAAGGTCTTCCCTCAGTTGAGGTGCCAGAGGCAACGTGCCGCCCTCGGGGCAACGTCAGCGCTTCTTTCTGCAAGGCCAGCCGTGACGGTCAGCAGAGGCCGTGACGGTCAACAGGCTACACAAATTCTTTTTTCTTCATGCCGCAACTCTCCTCCCCATTATGCTTTTCTTTTTTTTCTTCATGCCGCATCTCTCCTTTTCTGTCTTCATTAGGCTACAAGATTCTTTTTTTCTTCATGCCGCATCTCTCCTTTTCTGTCTTCCCCATTCTATCCCGCGAATGCCTCACACCATCCGCCGCCATAGCTGAATGCAGCCAGCGCGGTGTTCCCGGAAATCGCGCCGCCACGCATCGTGAACTGAGGGGGCTGTCACCGCTCAGACACACGCCGCCGCCATTAACAACAGCATCGCCAGATCCAGTGCCGCCGGTAACGGCGCCGCTGGTATAAGGCATACTAGTGGGTCACAATCCATCCATTCTCGCCAACAGAATCGGAAGAATAGTAGGTAGTCCAGGTACCGTCCTGATGATCAATGATCTTTGCGGTAAATATCCTATCGCTGTACACGCTATTGGGCAACGCGTCCATCGCCACTTCCACAGGTCAGCAAGCTGACTGGGGTTGTTGGGATTTGCAATTGTACCAAAAGATCGGTAAAATTTCTTGTCGGTACAACCCCCAGGCCGCCCTTCAGGCGTCCAACTCCCTCAGAGGGGCATGGCCTGTACAATCCGTCAAATTCCGATTCAAGCTGCTGCCAGAGCCAATTATGTTTATAATAACACAATACAGGAAAAACGCAACCCTATTGTTGGAGAAATCTAAAAGGCAACACCGCACAAATGACCTTTTGAGGGCAAAAGAAAATCCGGCAGACGTGCAACGCTGCGTTGCATTTATTTTTGAAACTACAGAGCATTTTTAGGGCAGTTTTTCACACACACTCCATACATAAAATGCACTCGGTCCCATTCGCTCTATTTCTTGCGTTGTCGGTCATATCAACGTCCATAGGACCCCCTTCCATCCATCAAGAATGACCGGAGTAATATAATTCAATTTGATGTCTTCTTCTGACATCTGTTTCTTGCCCAATATAGTCATGTCAAAACCTCCCAATCAAGTTCTTTGGCGTTGGTTAGTCACGGACGGTCTCAAGAATATCTTCAATCCGACAATCCATTGCCTCGCAGATACGAAGAAGAACATCCGTTGTAATATTGTCTCCCTTGCCGAGCTTCGCAAGGGAAGCAGAACTGATGCCAGCCTTTTCTTTCAAATCACTCTTTTTCATGTTCTTGTCAATAAGTATCTTCCAGAGTTTATTGTAGCTGATGCGCATATTGGGAAACCCTCCGTATCTTGTGAAATATAATAATACGGCGGGTATGAGGAATGGAATTTACGCCGCTTCGCAAGCGAAACGACGTGAGTTGGAACGGAAAACCCTTCCGAGATCAACGAGTGGCTCTTTAATCAGTTCTTGGAGCAGCACTGGAGCTATATGGACTTCCATCCTCTTTTCGGCCGTATGTAACCTGATAGACCCATGATTTATCCTTTGCTGATAGAAGCTGCCTTCTCCGTTTGAACGACGTGCCATGCTATCAACCTCCAATTTCTTTATAATATTTGGAGATTTGACGTTAATTCATAATCGTATGTGAGGACTTCATCCACTCATAAAACGGTTCTTTGGGAACGCGAAAAGAATTGCCGATACGAATGAGCGGAAATGACTTGCTGTGGATCAGATTGTACGCAGCGTTGATGCTGATGTTCAGGATCTGCTTGATATCCTGTACAGTCAAGGTTTCATTATTTTCTCTCTTTTCCATAGTGGAATCCTCCTCGTACGAAGTAAAATATGAACTTTCAAGGTGCAGAAGCTGACTCGTATGCAGCAATCCGAGCCAATCGCCGAGCATCGGCAAATGGAAGACCCTCCTGATCTCAAAAGAGGAGATCGATGAATTGGTGCGGCGCAGGCCGCAGCTTGATGCCAAAAAGCAAGTATCTGTTAGAAGGAAAATACATACTCGGCGAAAAAGCGATGAGGTCATGGCCGAGGAACTATTCCATAAAACCCGCCAGTGTCCGAATGGCACTGACGCGGGCAAGACAATGTGCATATCAGCTTCTTACGAAAGAGCAAACCCCGAGTCGTTCCTGATGAACGGTTCGGGGTTTGTTGCATTTGACCGACTTTTTGTGTCTGATATTTCGGGGATGAATTGTCTCTCTGAGCGCAGAATGGTCTGCATTGTCTACCTGCACAGAAAAACAGATTTTTCTTGTATAAACTGACAAATTGACTTCATCTGAAAAACGTGCTACTCTGGCATTAGGCAAACGGTTGCACGAATAAATCTGTTGTATTCAGTTTCATTTTATCGTCGAAAGCAAATGTGCTCGATATTTCATTGCTTTTATCGCTGCTTTTTCGCGAAAATTCAAGAAATATCGGTAAACCGTTTGCATGGAGGTGCAGGATGGCAGCAACGATCAAGGATGTGGCGCGGCTGGCGGGTGTTTCACCGTCGACGGTTTCGCGCGTGCTCAATCAGAAGGGCGTCATTTCGGACGAGACGAAGCAGAAGATTGCTTCCGCGATGGAGCAGCTCAAATATGTTCCCCAACGACATTGCGCGCAGCTTTTTTGCCAACGGCTCGGCGCACGCGATCTCGCTGGTCATCGATATTCGGACGGCACGGCCTACGCCAACAATTTCTTCAACAACACCGTCTTCGGCATCGAGACTGCCGCGCACCAGAACGACTATAACCTCATCATCACGAACGGCGCGGCGGCGTTCGGCGGCATTTCTCCGTCGAGCGGCTGATCGCCGGGAAGAAGGTCGACGGCGTGGTACTGCCCATCTCGCTCGTGACGGACGAGCTGCTGCGCAGGATCGAGGACCTGAGCGTGCCGTGCGTGATCCTCGGCCGCTCGGAGGAGGTCGGCGCGGAGGCCAACTGGGTCGATATCAACAACGTGCAGGCTGGCCGCAGGGCCGTCAAGCTTCTGCTGGAGCGCGGATATAAAAAGATTGCCTTCCTTTCGGACGGCGATGGGGAGGTTTTCAATCGGACCGCATCGCGGGCTACCGCCGCGAGCTTGCCGCGAATCATCTGTCCGTCCCGGACGGCTTTATTCTCCACGGGCTGCCGACGGTTGAGAGCGGCATGGACTGCGTCCGTGTGCTCCTACAGGACGATGCTGCGCCTGACGCCGTCATCTGCAGCGACGACCGGCTGGCGCTCGGTGCGCTGCGGGCCGCGCATCAGTTGGGGCTGCGGGTACCGGAGCAGTTCGGCATCATCAGCTGCGACAACACGCCGCTGACGGAGCTGGCCGAGACGCCCATCACGAGCGTGGATGTTGACACGTTTGCGCTCGGCGTGCAGGCGGCGCAGATCCTGATCGAGCAGATTGAAGACCCGCAGACCAGCCTGCGGCAGATCCTGCTGTCGACGAAGCTCATCGAGCGTGCCTCGACGATGCGGGAAACACGAGAAGAAACGGAGGCGATCCACATTTGAATCAGGCGGCCATCATCCACCGGCCCACCTCGGACTACATCTACCCAAGCTCGCGCAACACGCTGGAGCTCCAGCTCATCACGGCGCGGGCGGATGCGGACGAGGTCGAGCTCTGGTACTGGATGCGCTATGAGACGGATCCGGCGAAGATCCGGCGGCAGCGGCTGCACGTATCCCTACAGGACGCGCTGCACGACTACTACCGCACGACGGTCTGCACCGGCCAGATCGCGGCGTACACCGGTACTGCTTCCACCTGAAAGCCGGGACGGACGAGCTGTGGCTCGGCGCGAACGGCCTGCAGGACACGGAGCCACATGAATGGGAATTTCTTCGAATTCCTCTGGCCGAACCCTACGGACGGCTTTTTCCGCGCCCGCGTGGCGAAGCCGGCAGGTGTATTATCAGATCTTCCCGGAGCGGTTCAAAAACGGAGACGCACCCCGTCGGGCGCAGAAGCTTGGGGCTCTGCGCCGACGCGGGAGAATTTCATGGGCGGCGATCTGGCGGGCATTACGCAGCAGCTCGACTACATCCGTCGCTCGGCGCGACGTGCCTGTATCGACGCCCATTTTCCGTGCACCGTCGAACCACAAGTACGACACGGCCGATTATTTCGAGATCGACCCGGCCTTCGGCACGAAGGACGATCTGCGGCGGCTGGTCGACGGTGTCCACGCGCGCGGGATGCGCATCCTCCTCGACGGCGTATTCAACCACTGCGGCTACTGGTGGGACAAATTTCAGGACGTTGTGAAAAACGGCGAAGCGTCGCCGTATCGCAGCTGGTTCTTTATCCACAGCTATCCCGTCGACGCGGGCGCTGAGAATTACGACTGCGTCGGGCATTACAAATGGATGCCGAAGCTGAACCTTGCAAACCCGGACGCGCGGGACTATTTCCTCTCTGTCGGACGGTACTGGTTAGAGGAATTCGGCATCGACGGCTGGCGGCTGGATGTGGCGGACGAGCTGCCGACCGCGTTTCTGGAAGCCTTCGCCGCGGCGATGCGCGCGTGCAAGCCCGACTGCATCCTGCTTGGTGAAACATGGGGCGACGCCGGGCGGCTCGAGCGCGAACCGGCTCGACAGCGCGATGAATTATCTCTTCCGCGACGCGGCGGCCGCGTGGCTGGCGAAGGACGCGCTTTCCGCGTCGGAATTCGGCTGCCGCCTCAACCGGGCGCTGGCCCTGTACCCCAATGAAACAAATCTGCGGATGTACAATCTGCTGGACAGCCACGACACGGCGCGTTTCCTCTATGAAGCGGGCGGCGACAAGGCAAGGCTGCGGCTGGCCGCAGCGCTGCAAATGACATTCCCCGGCTCCCCGGCGATCTTCTACGGCGACGAGGTCGGGCTGAGCGGCTTCCAAACGACCCCGGCTGCCGCATGGCGATGCAGTGGGATGCAGAACAGCAGGACAGGTGGCTGCTGCGCTGGTACCGGCGGCTCATCCAGCTGCGGCTCGCATCCGATTCTCTGACAGGCGGCGATTTCCATACCGTACTGGCCGACGACGCGGCGAACGTATACGCCTTTTCGCGCACCGTGCCCGGCGAGCAGACGCTCGTCGTCCTGCACGCCAGGAACGGCACACTGGCGCGGGCAGCTCCCGATCCCGGACTGGGCACGGGAATTTGCCGCATGGACGCTCTGCTGCCAGACGGGCGGCATGACAGAGATGACCCGTTCCACCCCACAATCCTGACGGACGATCCGGGACGTTTTGAAGCGGAGCTTCCCGCAAAGATCCGTTAAGATAATCCGATTCATCAACAAAAAAATTTAAAGGAGAAGGTGCAATCATGAAACAGACAAGTATCAAAAAAATGCTGGCGCTCTTCCTGATCGCAGCAGTGATGTTAGCGGCATTCACTGCATGCGCCGAAAAAAGCGCCAGACACTGCCCAATCCCAGCAGCCCGCAAGCGACGCAGCCGTTCCCGCCGATGACAAGGCGGCAGAAACGTCCGACAGCCACGCCCGAAAGAACCCGTTACGATCAACTTCTGGCATCACTACAGCGCCCAGTCCGCAGAGAATGAGACTCTGATGAATGTGCTGATCCCCAAATTCGAGGAAGAAAACCCCGGCTACAAGGTCAACGCCGTCTCGCACGAGTGGGCCGACCTGCACGACAAGATCCTTGTCAGCGCAAGCTCGAACACCCTGCCCGATGTGGCGCGTCTGGACATCGCGTGGGTCCCGGAGTTCCAGAAAATGAACATCCTTGTCCCGCTGGATCAGCAGATGGGGGATTTTAATGATGTGGCAGGCCAGCTTGTTCCCAGCGCCATGAGCACCGCCGTGGTCAAGGGCAGCTATTACGCACTGGCGCTCAACACGAACACGAAGATCCTGTTCTACAACGCCGACGCGCTCGCGGATGCCGGGATCGAAGTGCCCAAGACGATGGATGAGATGTTCGCCGCGATCCACGCCCTGTCCGGTACGAATGCAAACGGCCAGCAGGTCTGGGGTCTGAACGAGCCCGCGCTTGCAGGCTGGAATGTCCTGCCCTATATCTGGAGCAACGGCGGCAACATCACGGACGACGCCTGCACCACGGCCACGGGCTATGTCAACAGCCCCGAAACAGCCGCAGCCGTGCAGAAGCTGGTCGACCTGTATGCGAACGGCGAATTCACCGGCTTTAACAGCGGCGATATCCCCATGACCGACGGCTTTGGCACCGGCCGGTACATGATGCTGCTCGAAGGCCCGTGGAAGACCGCGGAGCTGGCCGGCGCATATCCCAACTTCAACTACGGCACGAGTGAGGTTCCCGCTGGTTCTGCCGGTTCGATCTCCGTGCTGGGCGGCGAAGACATCGCCATGTTCAACACCGCCAATAAAGAAGGCGCGTGGAAGTTCATGAAGTTCATGACCAGCGAATACGCGCAGGAGGAGATGGCCAAGTGCGGCCAGATCCCCGTCAACATGACGGCGCTGGACAGCCAGACCGTAAAGGATGCATCGTTTGCACCGTTCCTGGAGGCCATCACGACGGCAAAAAGGCCCGTCCGACCGTTGCTTCGTGGTCCGAGATCGACAACGCGCTGACCGTCGCCATGACCGACATGATCGTCAACGGCGCAGACGTGCAGCAGACGCTCGACCAGCTGGCTGTGACGATCGACGGATTGCTTGCCGAATAAACACAGTATATCAGACAGACGAACCAAACGCAACTTTTTTCAAAGCAGGCTTCGGCCTGCTTTGAAAATCTGGCAAATCGGAGGCAGCCGTGGCTGCCTGAGCAACCGCTGAATCAATCGTCTGCGGTTGTCAGCGGATCTTTGGCTTCCACTGTGCAGTTTGAAAAACTTGAAATACATACAGTATTCCTGCGTTTTTAAACTTTCATTTGGGTCAAAATCTCTCGCCGACAACTCTTGCCGATTGAATCATCGGTTACTTGAAAGGATCTGCTCTATGGAACTGAAATCAAAACGCGACCGTCTTCAGGTCGGCCTTCTGCTGCTTCCGGGGCTTCTGGTCTTCGCATTGTTCACGATCTACCCCATCGTCAAGCTCCTGTATATGAGCTTTCTGCAATGGGATCTCGGCTCAATGCTGCACCAGAAGTTTATCGGGCTGCAAAACTATATCGACGTACTCTCCGACGAGACGTTCCGGATTGCATTTGCAAATACGCTGCTCTACACGCTCGTGACCGTGCCGGGGCAGATGATCCTGGGTCTCTTGGCCGCAGTGCTCATCAATGCCATTCCGCGCTTCCGCGTCACGTTCCGCGTGATCTATTACATTCCGGTCATTACCTCATGGGTCATCGTCTCGCTCATCTTCCGGTACATTTTCAACACCGAGGGAATGCTCAACTATGTGCTCACGAACGTGCTGCACCTGACGGTGTCCAACATCCGCTGGCTCGACAGCCGCTGGGGCGGTCTGACGGTGGCGATGATGCTCGGCATCTGGAAGGGCGTCGGATGGAATCTGGTCGTATTTCTGGCCGCGCTGCAAAGCGTCCCGCAGGAGCTGTATGAATCGGCCGGGATCGACGGCTGCGGCACGTTCCAGAAGTTCTTCTATGTGACGCTGCCCAGCATCAAGCCCACGATCCTCTTTGCGCTCGTCATGCTGACCATCGGCGGCTTCAACGTCTTTACGTCCATCAAGATGATCACCGGCGGCAAGCCGATGCACCAGACGGAAACAGTCCTCACGTGGATGTATTACAAGGCGTTCAACACCGGCTCGTTCGGCTACGCGGCCGCGCTGTCGTTCGTCGTCGCCGTGACGCTCATCTTCCTCGCCGTTCTGCAATTCAGGCCATGAAGCAGAAGGACGCAGCCAATTCGTAGGAGGGACTGCCATGCATACACTCAAAAACGGGAGCTCCCGTCCAACATTCTGCGGTATGTGCTCTGCTCCTGCTGCTCGGCGGCGCGGTGTCAATCATGCCGATGATCTATATGATCAGCACATCCTTAAAGCCGAACGGTGCGCTCTATGAGTTCCCGCCGAAGTTCTTCCCCGCGCTGGACACGATCACAATTGAAAACTACGTGTACATCTTCAGCCAGGAAAAGTTCTACATCAATTTTCTAAACAGCGTGATCGTCGCCGTGCTGACTGTCGTGATCGCGGCTTTCGTCTCGTCGGCGCTGGCATTCTGCCTCGCGCTTCCGCTTCCCCGGCAGAAAGGCGCTCTTCGCGCTCGTCATCGGCATGATGATCATCCCCGGCACGACGCTCATCATCCCGCAGTTTCAGCTCGCCTCGTTCTTCAAGCTCACGAACAAGCTGCTGGGGCTGGTGCCGTTCTATGTGGCGTGGGTCATCCCGTTTTCTACGTTCATGATTAAAGGCTACATCGAGAGCATCCCGCGGGAGTTTGACGAAGCCGTCTACATGGACGGCGGCAAAGGGTATTCACTGTGTTTTTTCAAGGTCATCTGCCCGCTCCGGCCATCGCGTCCGTCAGCAACTTCCTGACGGCGTGGGAGCT
>VOFK01003687.1_pt1 | contig 18528 bp, 35 predicted proteins | sample 5384121 | NCBI WGS metagenome assembly VOFK01 (sample SAMN12384730, study PRJNA508395) | human gut metagenome | isolation source: healthy gut J | host: Homo sapiens
TTTGACTAAATTAAACATGCGTTTTGGAAGCAGAAGCAAAAAGAAATGGGAAATGCTTTTCAGAATTGGCCGAATCTTGCTATAACAAGCAGCGTCTGAAAGCGCGAAATGGGCGGTAAATAAAGAGGAATGTCGCAGAGCACTCGCAGGGCTCCGGCAGGTGCGAGAATTCTGAAGTATAATTTTTGATTTATGTACACACCGGAGCGAAACGCCCGGCAGCTGGGCCATGACGAGAGAGAGAAAAGTAGCCTGAAAAAGACGTGATCCTGCTACTGTAGACATGGATTCTTTAAGACGCACAGCCCATTATTGATGTAAAGGCAAAAGCAGAGGAAGCGAAATTCACAAGCACCTCCAGACCGGCTTTATTATGAGGCAGTCTGGTGGTTGGCAGAAACGCCAAAGAATGGCTGGGTTTGTGTGATTTTTCTCATTCCGTCACTGTATCACTTGTACGAACAACTCTATATAATCATACCGAAAATCATCGCATTTTTTTCAAGAGAAAACATTGCCGAAATTCCTCTGTGGAATTTGTATCGTGTGTGAAACCGTTTGCTTCAAAAACAAAAAAATGCCCCCCCAAAACGAATCCTCTTGATTTTTTTCCTCAATTTATATTAGAATAGATAACACAGCAAAAATGAATACGCGGGCGTAGTTTAATGGCAGAACATCAGCTTCCCAAGCTTAATACGAGGGTTCGATTCCTTCGCCCGCTCCAAAAAATCATGAGTCTTTTGATTCGTGGTTTTTCTTTATCTTATGTAAAATTTATGTCACAGGATAGTTGTCTCCCCCGCAAACAGCCGTGCTATACTGATGAAAAGAGGTCCTATCCCCGCAAATGTTCCTGAATTCAAACAATATGGAGGTAACGATATGGACACTATTTTTCCTGCTTGCAACACTCTGAAGACGATCGTTTTGAATCTATTGCGGAATTCAAGCGACTGCATAGGGCGCGGAGATGAAATTGAATTCTGAATGGAAAGGCGTTCATTTCGAATGAGCGGGCTGCCAACCGAAACCGGAGCATCGGATCATGGCTCATTCTGGAACCAGCCGGATACCGAACAATACTTTGATACGCCGGACGACGCGCTGGAATACATCGTTGCCGGAGACCGCCTGCGCGATATCATCATCACAGATAGACGTTCTCTCGCGTGCTTTTTGACGAACCCTATTTGCAGTGTGCAGCGACCGTATACTTTTAGAGGTTTTCCCATGACCCATCTTTATTACGTCCGCCATGCGCAGCCGGATTACAGTGTTCATGACGATCTGACCCGCCCGCTGACCGAAAAAGGTATGCGCGACTGCGCACTTGTGACCGATTTTCACGGAAGTCATTGACCGCGTGTCTCCAGTCCCTATATAAGCGCAAGCCGTGGATACCGTGCAGCCGTTTGCCGCACAGGCGCATCTTCCCGTCACCTTAATAGATGATCTGCGCGAGCGCCGCATCGATTCCGTTTGGATCGACGATTTTGAAAGCTTCTGCAAGGCACAGTGGGCGGATGACCTTTGATACCGCTACAAAGACGGCGAGTGTCTGCGCGAGGTGCAGGAACGCAACATCGAAGCGCTGCAAAAATTCTGTTGACCTGCGCCGGGCAAAAACATCGTCATCGGCGGTCACGGCACGGCGCTGAGCACGATCCCTCAACTCTACGATCCCTTCGGCTATGAAGATTTTACCCGTAGCGCCAAAGCACCGTGGATCGTGCACTTCACCTTTGACGGAACAAGGTGCATCTCCATCGAAACACACGACTTGATTTAAATTTGATATTCAATACTCAAAATCATATACAAAAAGCTCCCGCAAATTTTCTGCGGGAGCTTTTGCTGTTTTCACTTATTCGCTTTTTTCCGCTGCAAAACGGTCTCGCGCAGCGCGCAGTATTTATCGGCAAGGCACAAAACAGCCGTTTCTTTGAACCGCGGCGGGGCGGATTTAACGGAAACATGTGCTTTTTGATCATGTCCCGCTCGTGTCATTCAGCTCAAAGTCGCGGTCGGCATTGCGCAGAGCCGTTCCGCATGCCGAAAGCCGTGCAGCCTGTGCGCGGGGTCGGGCGTGTGCCAATCGTAGAGGAAATAATCGTGCAGCAAAGCGCCCGCGCACAAGAGCGCGCTGGTTCACTTTGAGGTGCAGTCGGTGCACAAGCCACAGGCACACAAGCGCCACGCACACGGAGTGCTCAAACACGCTCACAGACCCGTGCTGCATGTTCTCTTTTGCAATCTGCATACCCGGGGATTTCAAAATATCACCGCCATGCAAAAAGCAGCGTGCGCAAAGTGGGGGCGCATCAGTTTGCTCCCCCGGCAGGAAACTCCGCCTTGATCTTCGCGAGCACATCCACATCTGCGGGGCAGAACACAACGTCGTCGATCTCCCCGGGCGTGATCCAGCGAAAATCCTGATGCTCAAGCCGCTGCGGTTCGCCCTCTGTGATCTTCGCGTTATAGACAAACAGGTGTAACGAACAGATCCGGGTAGTCATGCAGCACGTCCGTAAAAAGCGTGCCTTCTACCGTAACGCCGATCTCTTCCCTGCACTCGCGGATGAGGAGCTTCCTCGTTCGTTTCATTCGGCTCCGTTTTGCCGCCGATGAATTCCCACATGCCTGCGCGGGCTTTGCCTTCCGGCCGCTGTCCGATGAGAAATCTATTCCCCTCACGCACAAGCGCCGCCACTACGGTGACGCTTCTTTTTATTCTCCACTGAAAAGACCTCCGTCTTTTGTAAAACAAACCGAATGCAGCGCATATCTCTGCATTTTCATTATAGCACGCAAAACCGGAATTCAACTGAAAAGTTTCTTACCACAATGCGCAAAACGGGCACAACCTGTTTCAAGCTGTGCCCGCCTTTCAGGAGGTAGAGGCAACACCGAACAAAGAACGCCTATCGATGCTGCCTCCATGTTTATGGTTAACGGAGGCCTCGCGGTCTTTACTTCTGTGCGTGCATACAGCCGCCGCGGCAAGCCGCGCAGTTGCCGCCGCAGGAGGACTTGCCGTTTTTCTTATCCCGCCTCATCGATTTTACGATCGCAGCGACGATGAGAACAACGACCAGTAACACGATTATTGTTCCTATGTTTTGCGAAAGCCAAGTCAGCATAACGATCTCTCCTTTCGGCTTGGATAATTCCTGAATTTGCGAATTTAAATTACGGAGTAAGATTACTTAACCTTAACGGCTCTGTTGGACAGCGTGGTGCTCTCCTTATACGGGCGAACCAGCAGGAAGATAAAGAGCACGATGAGGCACGATGGAAACGATGATGCCGAAGACATTCGCCGTGCCGAGTGCAATGCTGCCGAGCTGGTTGATGACGAACGCTACAAGATAAGCAAAGCCGCACTGATAACCGATTGCGAACCAGGTCCACTTTGCGTTGTTCATCTCACGCTTGATTGCACCGATTGCCGCAAAAAGCAAGGTGCGCACAGGAGGTTGAACGCAAAGGAACGCATAGCCACTGACTACCGTGAAGTGGGAAGCCATGTTGCTGTAAACCGTGCCGTCACCGCCGCCATAGAGGATACCAAGCGTACCGACAATGTTCTCCTTCGCAACAAGACCGGTGATGGAAGCCACAGCGGCCTGCCAGTTGCCCCAGCCAAGCGGTGCAAAGATCAAGCAATCGCGCGTTGCCGATGGTAGCAAAGAATGCTGTTGCTGATCTCGTCTTCGGTGAGCATTCTGAACGCGCCGTCGACAACACCGAAATAGGTGGTGAACCAAACAATGATGGTAGACAGAAGGATGATGGTGCCTGCCTTCTTAATGAAGGACCAGCCGCGCTCCCCATAGAGCGGAGCACATTGGCTGACGGTCGGCCAGTGGTAAGCCGGCAGCTCCATAACGAACGGGCCGGATCGCCCGCAAACATCTTCGTCTTCTTTCAGAATGATACCGGAGCAGATAATCGCTACAATGCCGAGGAAATATGCGCTCGGAGCAACCCACGGTGCGCCGCCGAAGATAGCACCCGGCGATCATTGCGATGAACGGAAGCTTGGCGCCGCAGGGGATGAACGTGGTCGTCATGATGGTCATACGGCGGTCACGCTCGTTTTCAATCGTACGGGAAGCCATGATGCCCGGCACGCCGCAGCCCGTACCGATCAGGATCGGAATGAAGGACTTACCGGAAAGGCCGAACTTACGGAAGATACGGTCCATAACGAACGCGATACGCGCCATGTAACCGCAAGACTCGAGGAATGCAAGGAAGATGAACAGAACGAGCATCTGCGGAACGAAGCCGAGTACCGCGCCTACACCGGCTACGATACCGTCAAGGATGAGGCCCTTCAGCCAGTCTGCACAATTCAGCGTCCAGACGCTTTCGATGATGCCCGGCAGACCCGGAACCCAAACGCCGTAATCGGCCGGATCCGGCTCTTCGCAGCAGGGACGCATGGTTGCAACCGCTTCCTTGAGCTCTGCGCCTGTGTAAGTGACATCCTTCTTCCGCCAGCGTTTCTTCATCAACGAGGGTGTAATCCGCTGTTGCGTCGTCAGAAACGGAAGCTGCAAACGTATCCAGCGCAGAAGCCGCTGCTGCCGCGTCAAACGTGTCGCTCTCGGTGTCGTTGGCGTCTGCAACGTCGTCCGCACCTTCAGCCGTTACGAATGCGTCGATGACATTTGCCGCATCGCCGAACTCGCCGGAAACGTCTTCATATTCGCCTGCGCCGATGCCGAACAGATGCCAACCGTCGCCGAACACACCGTCGTTCGCCCAGTCTGTCGCAACCGTACCGACTGTCGTAACGGAGATGTAATAAACAATAAACATCACAACTGCAAAAGATCGGCAGAGCCAGAATACGGTTCGTTACGACCTTATCGATCTTATCGGAAACGGTAAGACCGCCGTTGTTCTTTTTTTTCTTGTAGCACTGCTTGATGATGGAAGCAATGTAAACATAGCGCTCGTTCGTGATGATGCTTTCCGCGTCGTCATTTCAAGCTTCTTTTTCAGCCGCTTCAATGTCCGTTTCAATGTGCTTGCGATTGTCCTGCGTAAGGCCCAGCTGCTCAATGATTTTCTCGTCGCGCTCAAAAATCTTAATCGCGAAGAAGCGCTGCTGCTCCTCGGGAGGGTATGTACGGCAACCTCTTCAATGTGTGCAATCGCGTGCTCAACCACACCGCTGAAGCTGTGCTGCGGGATCGTCTTCGTGTTCTGGGCTGCATGGATAGCGGCTTCTGCTGCTTCCTCAATGCCGGTGCCCTTCAAAGCGGAAATCTCAACGACCTTGCAGCCGAGCGCAGGACTGCGTTGCCGCGGTGTCGATCTTGTCGCCGTTCTTATTTACGACGTCCATCATGTTGACCGCAACAACGACCGGAATACCGAGCTCAACGAGCTGGGTGGTCAGGTAGAGGTTGCGCTCAGGTTGGTACCATCGATAATATTAAGGATGGCTTCAGGTCTCTCCTGAATGAGGTAGTTACGTGCAACAACTTCTTCCAGCGTGTACGGAGAGAAAGGGAGTAGATACCCGGCAAGTCCGTGATCACAACGTCGTCGTGCTTCTTCAGCTTGCCTTCCTTCTTTTCAACCGTAACGCCCGGCCAGTTGCCGACGAACTGGTTGGCGCCGGTCAGCGCGTTGAACAGCGTTGTCTTGCCGCAGTTCGGGTTACCGGCAAAGGGGGCAATTTTGATCTTCATCTGTTACTCATATCCTTCCGATAAGATTAAAAACCCAAAGGTTAGGATTTTTGCTAACCTTCGAGCAAAAATAACACATTAAACTGACAAAAGGCAGCAGCAAACGGGGATGGTGCGCGAGATGCGCCGTCGATTTTTCGTCAGGCTGTACGGAAAGCCCGCAGACAGGCTGACGCCTGTCAAGGTTTACGTCGGCATGGCGGAAAATATGCAAGCAGATCGAGTACCAAGCCGTCAGGCGTGCCCTGTTTGGTGGTGCCTTACTCGACCTCGATCATCTCGGCATCCGCTTTGCGCAAGGAAAGCTCATAGCCGCGAACCGTTACTTCCACGGGTCGCCGAGCGGAACCTTGCGGACGAAAACGTCCACGCCCTTCGTGATGCCCATGTCCATGATGCGGCGCTTTACGGCACCCCTCGCCATGCAGACGAACAACCTTGCAGGTCTCGCCGATCTTGACTTCTTTCAGTGTCTTCATTGGTTCTTCCTCCTTATATCATGATCTTAGCGGCCATCTCGCGGCTGATTGCTACACGAGAGTCCTTAATGTTAACAATGATATTTCCGCCCATGGAGGTGATGACCTTCACGGCGGCGCCGGCTACAAAGCCGAGGTTTTCGAGGTGAGCACGGACTTCCGCTTTTCCGCCTACCTGCTTGATGATGTTTTTCTTCGCCCTCTGTGGCAATGACAACGGCATCACAGTTTTTCCCTCTTTCCTGAAAATTCTCGCGCCGAAACGGCACGGTTAGGCTGCACAAATTGTTTTTGCTAACCCAAATGCTGTAAAATAGGTTAGATTCTAACACGTCACTAATCATACCGCCCATTCAAAATTTGTCAACACTTTTTGCCCCAAAAGACGCGCTCAACCCCATTTTCGGCGTTTAGTCAAAACAAAGTTAGTTTAGCAAACGCCTTTGTGCAGACTGCGCAATTTTTTCGGTTCAAAGCCGCATAACGCGTCTGTTCGGGGCCAAACTGTATTATTGTACATGAAAATGTCGCCTTTTGCCCCTTTGGCATAAACCGTGCCGCAGAAGAAAATTTGCATACCTGCTACCCCAAAATAAGCAGGAAGCAGCGATGCAACTTGTAAATTCAAAGTGTTTTTGATGAAATCCACAAATAAATGCAATTTCGGTTTAAACATCTTTCAAATTATGATGCTTGTTTTTTGCCGAAGACGTATAAAATAATAGTCACAAAGCGTTGATGGAGACAAGCGCACGGCATCTTCCTCAAAGCGAGCGGCGGGTGGTGAAAGCGCCGCAGGCAACCCCGTGTGATCATCCCTCCGGAGCGGCAGCTTCCAAAGAGGACGAGTAGAGGCTGACGGGTTCTTCCCGTTACAGAAGAAGGAATTGCTGGATTCCGTTAGAGTGCAGGGCAAACGCCTTGAATTCAGGTGGTACCGCGTGATTTACACGTCCTGAAGGTCTTAAAGAGACTTTCAGGACTTTTTATTTTGAAGCAGTACCGCGCAAAGAACGCCTGACGGCTCAGCACACAATATGCTTGCATATTTTCCGCCATTCCGCACATAAATCCCTTGACAGGCGCCAGCCTGCCTGCGGAATTTCTGTACGCCCTGACGAAAAATCTGTTTACGCATCTTGTGCACTGTCTTCGCGTGGTACTGCTTCTTTACTCCACTGTTCCACACCCTAACTTCCAGTAAAGCGTTTTTTATTTCATTTTCTTATTTCAATTTATTTAAGCGATCTCAAAAGGAGATCCAAAGGAGCGTTTATCATGGAAAACTACAATGTCAATTACAGCGTACATCTGCCGAGCTATTCCATCGGCCCGATTGCTACAACGAAGTGCCGTATGTCACGCGCTTCTTCGGCAAAACGGCTGTTGTCCTCGGCGGCGAGACCGCTATGGAAAAAGCAAAGCCGCGCTGCTTAAAGGCGTAGAGGCTCCGACGTCGAGCTTTTGGGCTTCCTCCCCTACGGCGGCGATTCCACCTACGAAAACGGCGATGCGCTTATCGCAAACCCGCTCGTGCAGAAAGCCGACATGATCTTTGCTATGGGCGGCGGCCGCTGCGATACCGGCAAGTATGTTGCCGATAAGCTCGATAAGCCGCTCTTTACCTTCCCGACCGTTGCGTCGAACTGCGCTTCCGTCACCGCCATCTCCGTGATCTATAATACAGACGGCTCCTTCCGCGAGTATTATTACCCGAAGCTCACAAACCACTGCTTCATCAACTCCGCCGTCATTGCAGATTCCCCGGAGCAGCTCCTTTGGGCCGGCATCGGCGACGCGCTGAGCAAGGAGTGTGAAGCCATCTTCTCATCGAAAGACGACACGCTCGCTCACACCCCGCTCATGGGCCGTCAGGTCAGCCGCGTCTGCACCGATCCGCTCGTGCAGTACGGCAAAGAGGCGCTCGCTTCCATCCGCAACAAAACGGCATCCTTCGCGCTCGACCAGGTCACGCTCGATATCATCGTTTCCACCGGCATCGTCTCCAACATGATGACCACCGTAAATGATTATTATTACAACTCTACGCTCGCCCACTGCGTCTATTACGGCTCCACCGTCACAGAGCACGGCCACCATCACCTGCACGGCGAGGTCGTTTCGCTCGGCGTGCTGTGCCTCTTAGAGCATGCCGGCCAGTTCGAGGAAGAAGACCGTCTGATGCAGTTCAACGATTCCATCGGCCTGCCGGTCTGCTTCGACGACGTGGAAATTCAGGAATCCGAGTTCGACAAAATGGCGGATAAATTCATGCAGACGACCGAGTGGGCGCACATGCCGCAGGGCGTTACGCGTGAGAACTTCCTCGAGTCCATGCGCCGCGAAAACGCCAAGGGTCGTGCTTTCAAAGCTGCAAAGAAATGATTTAAGAATCCTATAAAAGGTAAGAAAAAACGAAACAGGGCGGCACGAGTTCGTCTCTGCCGCCTGTTTTACGCTCAAAAAGGGGTAATTTCAATGTCCGCATTACAGAAATTCAAAACATTCTTCTCCAAAAATGTGCTCTTGTGTCTGACGGTTCCCATGGTCGTCTTCTCCCTGCTTGTTCCGCAGCCGTTTGTGTGGATGGGCCAGAACATCTCGATTGACCTTTTCCGGCATCCCGTTCCTGAAAGAAAACTTCCCGAGCTTCGGCTTTGTCAACATGCTCCTGTGCGTCATCATGTTCGGCATGGGCATGACGCTTAAAAGCCGACGACTTCAAGTACATCTTCAAAAAGCCGACCGATGTGCTTATCGGCATTTGCAGCCAGTACGTCTTCATGGCAGGCTTCGGCTGGCTTGTCGCATCGCTGCTGTCCCTCACGGGTGTGGGTGACCCCACCGTCCGCGCACAGATTGCCGTCGGCCTCGTTCTGCTCGGCTGCGTGCCCGGCGGCACCGCGTCAAACGTCATGACGTTCCTTGCGAAGGGTGACGTGGCGCTCTCCATCACCATCACCATGTGCACCATTGCTTGCGCGGTGCTCACCCCGTCTCTCACGCTCATGCTCGCCGGTCAGTGGCTTGACGTCAACTTCTGAACATGTTCATCAGCATCGTGCTCGTCGTCCTGCTGCCGATCCTCCTCGGTATCGCGGGTACACCGCGCTCGGCGACCGCGTAAACGGCCTTTAAAAGATTTCCTTTGTCAAGGCTTCCACCGCCTGCATCATCCTCGTGGAAGGTCTGTGCGTCGGCCCAAACCGGACCAGTTCACAACCCACGGCGTCACCGTCGTGCTCGTTACCGTGCTCGCCGTTGCGCTACACCATGTGCTCGGTCTGCTCGCGGGCTACGTCACCGCCAAGGTGTTCCGCTTTAACGAAAAGAGGTCCGCACGCGCTGTCGCTTGAGGTTGGTCTGCAGAACTCCGGCCTTTCCTGCACGCTCGCAAAGACCGCGTTCCCGGATACCATGGCCATCCTGCCCTGCGTCATCGCAACGGTCGTCCACCAGATCATCGGGCCTATCGTTGCCAGCATGTTCGCCGCAAAGCCGCTGCCTGAAGAAGCCGAGCCTGTTTCCGAAAAGAAAAAAAGCAAAGGAGGCCGTCACCGCGTGAAGCACTTTTCCGAAATTTCCCTGATCGCAACGGTCTCGTTTATCGGTGAACTGCTGCACTACCTCATTCCCCTGCCCGTGCCGAGCAGCATCTACGGTCTTTGCTCATGCTGCTCTGCTCGTCACACATATCATAAAAAGCTTGACCACGTAAGCCACGGCCGATTGGCTCATCGGCCTCATGCCCGTCATGTTCGTCGGTCCCACTGTCGGTCTCATTACGAGCTATGACGGCTAAAAAGACATTCTCATTCCCCATCGTTGTCATCTCCCTCGCGACTACCGTCCTCACCATGGCGGTCTCCGCCACACAGGGACTCATCCGTTTACAGACCAAAGAAGAAGGAAGAGCGCGCAGAAGCGCTTGAAGCATGCGAAAAGGAGGAACAAACCGATGTTAAATGATATTGCGTCGAACACCTCGTTTTTTCGGCATCTTCATCACCGGCGTCGCCTATGTGCTTGCCTGCGCCATTCAAAAGCGCTTTAAGGCGTCCATTTTTGAACCCGCTGCTCGTCTCCTGCGTGATTCTCATCATCTTCATGCTCGTCAGCGGCATCGATTACAACGTCTCACCTACGTATGGCAAAGCCGAAAGCCGACGGCATACGACGGCACGGGTGCCATTTCTTCCAGAACATGCTCACCCCCACCACCGTTTGCCATCCCGTTGTATGAAAAGCTCGTGTACCCACCGGTCGCCATCATCGGCGGCATTTTGGCCGGCATGTTCGCGTGCCTCGGCGGCGTACTTGTTTTGAGCATGGCATTCGGGCTTGACCACACCCAGTACGTCACACTGCTGCCGAAGTCCATCACCACCGCCATCGGCATGGGTCTTTCGGAAGAGCTTCGGCGGCATGGTGTCCGTCACCGTCGCGTCCATCATCGTGACGGGTCTCTTCGGCAACGTCGCGGCGGCCGCCATCTTCAAGCTGTTCCGCATCAAGCACCGGTCGCCATCGGCGTGTCCTGCGGCACCGGTGCGCACGCCATGGGCACCTCCCGTGCGCGTGAGTTCGGCGAGATTGAAGAAGCCATGAGCGGTCTCTCCATCGCCGTGTGCGGCCTTTTTTAACCGTCGTCGGCGCATCCATATTTGCAATGATCCGGTTTTAAACCAATCCATCCAATTACGAGTAAATCCGCACCGGCCCCTGTTAAACGCTCAGGCCGTGCGGATTTTTTCAAAAACCGCGCTCCCGGAAAACTCCCGAGGGCGCGGTTTTTCTATTCTTTTTATTTTCTTACCGATTCCATAAACACCATGTACGCGGTTTTATAGGTGGAGATAAATGCCGGCTCGCCGAAATTCATCGGGAACGGCTTCGCTTCGATTTTCTTTTCCAAAATAAGGTCGCACAGCGTCAGCATGTCGTCAATCTTCTCATAGCTGTTCGGCACATATTTGTCCTGCGGATCCTCGCCGCCCTCCCTGCCGCCTGTGGCCGCCGAGGAACGCAAGCTCCGTATAGCCGGGCTTCTGCAATTTTTCTTTCAGACGCAGCACCGCGGCTTTATACTCGAAATCGGTCGTGCAAGCGGCACCTGCCCAAAGGCCGAATGCGTCTCCGGTAAACAAGCACTTATGCGCGCGGTCGATGAACACGACGCTGCCCGGCGTGTGCCCCCCACCTCGGAAACTTCCATTTTCACACCGCCGCCAAGGTCGATGACGTCGCCGTCTTTGATGTCGATAACGTCCTTTTCCGTAAAATTCTTGCCCGTACCGTTCGTTTAAACGCGGCAGCAGCGGCACGTCTTTTTTGCTCATGTAGTATTTTTCGAACACATCGCCGCTCAGGAGATGGTCAATATGCGCGTGCGTCACGGCAAGCTCCACGGGCAGGGATGTCAGGCTCTCCGCCATTTTTTCACGTTGCCGCCGCCAAGGCCGGTATCGATAAGCAGCGCCTTTTCTTTGCCCTCCACCAGGTACATGGAGTCGTTGTTGTAGTCCTCCATATAGAAGAACACGCCGGGCAGATGAACTCGATTTCATAGCGGTCAAAGCGCGTTTTGCCGAACATCCACTCCAGCGCTTCTTTGTTTTGGTACGCCGCCGTCCAAGAACCGTGCGGGTGCGTGTGGTACACGTTTTCCATTTCGCCCGCGGGATACTCCGTATAGTGCGCGTCACGGTTGCCGGAGGAGCGCAGCGAGGACATCGCCATACGCGAGCCCCACCCACCGCGCCGTGCGGCGAGTGGTAATAGCCGTCACCGCACCACGGGGGGTCGTCTTCGGCATGGAACGCCCACACTGGCACATCTTTTTGCCGCGCGCAGCTTAAACGGCTCCGCATAGCCGCAAATCGGCATGGCCGCCGCGATCTTATGCGGTAGCGCGTGAGCAGCTCCCACGTGCCCGCGCCGCCCATGGAAACACCCGTCACGTACAAGCGGCAGATGTCCACCGGGTACTGCGCCGCCATCTCCAGCAGCGATTACGCCAGTAAATCAACATACGGCACCCAGCACTGGTTTTCCGGCACTGCGGCGCGAGGACAAAGCACGGGTGCTCCACCTGCCACGCGTCCGTCATAAATGTGTCCGCGCCCGGCGTGAAATCGAGCACCAAATTTAAATCGTCCCCGCGCTCGCCCGCACCGTGCAAAAAACAGAACCAGCGGGTACGTTTTGCGGGCTCCGTCTTCGGCGTGTACAGCGCGGCGTTTAAGTACCGCCCGTCTTTTTCAGTTCTTTTACGGAAATGTTCTTCTTTTTCAATACCGTTGATCATACAAAATAACCTCCTCTAAAGGGTTCATTCTTCCAGCAGATACGGCATCAGCTTTTTCGAGCACCACCGCGTAGCCGTTTGCGTACATGTGCATACCCTCAATGGTGTATTCCGCTTTCAAATTGCCCTTTTCATCCAGCAGACAGTCGAACACATTGATGTATGTGCAGCCGAGCTCCTCTGCCATTTTTTTTTTTCACTTCGGCGTTCACTTTTTTCAGCTCCGCATTCGTGCGCGCGCCGAACTGTGCCTTCACCGCTTCCGGGTCTGCGCCGGGCAGCTCGCGGTTCACGGGGTAATAGCTCATCACGTAAATTTTCGTCTCGGGCGGGCAGACGCGCCTGAATTTGCATCAAAATTTTTTTCTGTACTGGCTCATCAGGCGCTCGCGCTTGTATTCGGGCGGCTGATGTCATTTGTGCCGATGTTGATGAACACCTTTTTCGGCTCGAGGTCAAAAATCGATTCATCCATGCGCTCCAAAAGTCCGTCCGTCACGTCGCCGCCGATGCCGCGGTTGTACACGCGGATGCGCGGCTCCGCGTTTTGCAGCATCTCGTTGATCGGGAACAGCTCGCACAGCGAGGAGCCCGTAAATACGATCTCTCCTTTTTTCACGAATTTATTGAGGCACATAAAATTATGCACTTTCATTTCCCAGTCCGTCATATAAAGCACCTGATTTCATTCGTTTCATTTCACAGTCATTTTAGCACAAAATCCGCTCAGATACAACCTGTATTCTAAACATTTTCCCCTCTTGACGTGAAAAACCGCAGCATATATAATAATCACATAGTAACACACTAACACACGAAAATTTGCACTAAAGCGCTGTGGTGTAAGCACTTCAACGCGCAAAAGCAGACGTTGCCAAACCGCTTGCGCATTACCGAAAAGAGGAATATAAAAATGAAAATTGCCGCTTATGAAGTCCGCCGGGACGAACAGAAAGACTTTTGCCTTCATCGCCGAAAAGCTCGGCGTGGAGCTCACCGAAACAGAGGATAACCTGACGCTCGAAAACATCGATACGGTAAACGGGGCCGAGGGCGTCACAACACTCGGTCGCACACGTTTTGACCGCGCCCTGCTCACCGCCGTCAAGGAGCGCGGCGTAAATACATCTCCACGCGCACCATCGGCGCAGACCACATCGACCTCACCGCCGCAAAGGAGCTCGGCCTCAAGGTGTGCAACTCAACTACGCGCCGAACGGCGTGGCAGATTACACCGTCATGCTCATACTTCTTAGCCTGCGCAAGTATAAGCCCGCCCTGTGGCGCGCACAGGTCAACGACTACTCCCTTGCGGGTCTTCAGGGCCGCGAGCTGCGCAACCTCACCGTCGGCATCCTCGGCACCGGCAAAATCGGCGCGGCGGTCATCAAAAATTTGAGCGGCTTCGGCTGCCGCATTTTAGCAAGCGACATCCGCGAAAATCCGTCGCTCAAAGGACTTTGCACCTATGTGGATAACGAAACGCTCTACAAAGAGTGCGACATCCTCTCGCTGCACATGCCGCTTTTAGACAGCACCCGCCACTTTGTGAACGCCGAGACCATCGCCAAAATGAAGGACGGCGTCACCATCATCAACTGCGCCCGCGGCGAGCGATGAATATTCCGGATATGATCCGCGGCATTGAAACGCAGAAGATCGGCGCGCTCGCGCTGGACGTTTTCGATAAAGAAGACGGCATCTACCACGAGAACCGCCGCGACGACATCCTCTCGAACCGCGATATGGCCTACCTGCGCCAGTTCCCGAACGTCATCATGACGCAGCACATGGCGTTTTACACCGATGCCGCCGTGCAGAGCATGGTGTTCTGCGGCATAGAAGGTCTGTGCGATTTCGCCAAGACCGGTCACACCGCGACCGAGCTTGTATAAATGTCAAATATGACGATGAAATCGAACTCGTGCTCAACCTCTAAAATCAAATACTGTGTATAGAAAAAAGAGAAAACGTGTACCGGCTCTTGCCCCGGCGCACGCTTTCTCTTTTACCTTTTCTGGTTATACGTGCGGACTAAGCGGTCCACGTCATTTCGCTGTGAATTTCGTACTCGTGCTGTGTGAGGTATTCCTTCACTTCCTCGGGCAGGTCGTCGAAATCCTTGTGCCAGTCGAAAAGCGCCGCGCCCAAAACGTAGTTTTTCCGGCCCCCAGTAGCCGTTCATGCCAAAACCGTTCGGAAACATAAAAATCACCCCCGGCGCTTAGTATGCGCCAAGGGGTGACTTCAAATTCATTTCCCTACAATTTCAAAAAATGCCGTGCGTGTTTACGTCAGCTCACTGACCGATCTGCTCAAAGAACTTCGCGTGGATGGCGGCAACCGCCTTGTTCGCGTCTTCCTTCTTGATGAGCACGGAAATTTTAATCTCGCTTGTCGAGATCATCTGAATGTTCACGTTCGCCTCAAACAGCGCCTCGAACATATCGGAAGCAACGCCCGGGTGAGATTCCATGCCCGCGCCGACAATGGAAACCTTTGCCACGTCGTCGTCAAACACAACGCTGCTCGCGCCGATGGTCTCTACGTAAGACTGCATGAGCTCGATGGTTGCGTCCATCTTGTCCTTTTTCCACGGTGAAGCTGATGTCCTTCGTGCCGTTTCTGCCGATGGACTGCAAAATAATATCGACGTTTACGTTCTTCTGTGCAAGCTTAGAGAAAATGCGGAACGCAAGGCCCGGCTTATCCGGCACGCCGATGACAGAGATTCTGGCGACGTTTTCGTCCTTTGCAACACCGCTGATGAGCATTTTTTCCACGTTGGTAGCCTCCTTAACGATCGTTCCCTTTAGCCCGTGTCAGGCTGGAAAGAACCTCTAATTCAATATGATATTTTTAGCCATTTCAACCGAGCGGTTATTCAGCACCTGCGCGCCCAGCGTCGCAAGCTCCAGCATCTCGTCGTAGGAGATGACGTCAAAAGCTTCCTCGCCGCCGGAATTTTGCGCGGGTCTGCCCGTGTAAACGCCGTCCACATCCGTGTAGATCTGGCACAGGTCGGCGTGCATGGAAGCCGCAATGGCCACCGCGCTCGTATCGCTGCCGCCGCGGCCCAGCGTCGTCATGTCGTCATACTTGTTGACGCCCTGAAAGCCCGTTACAACAACGATGTTGCGCTTTGAAAGCTCCGCCTTAATACGTTCGATTCACACGCTTAATGCGCGCGCTGCCGTAAGCCGTAGAGGTGGAAAAGCCCGCCTGCCAGCCAAGCAAAGAGACCACCGGGTAGCCCAAATCTTCAATCGTCATAGCAAGCAGCGAAGCGAGATCTGCTCGCCCGCCGTCAAAAAGCTGGTCCATTTCGCGCTTAGACGGGTTTCGGTTGATCTCTTTTTTGCTTTATCAATGAGGTCGTCCGTTGTATCGCCCTGCGCAGAAACCACAACGACCACGTCGTTGCCGTTCTTATATGTGCCGGTCACGATATCGGCGACATTTCTCAAATGCTCGGCGTCCTTAACGGAGGAACCGCCGAACTTCTGAACGATCAATGCCATAGAAACACTTTCCCTTTCCAACCCCTGTGGATAATTCTCGTTATTCAATGATGATGCGCGCGCCCTGCGGGTCGGTATGCAGAAGCTCCACACGCCAGCCGTTGATGCCGCGGTCCTGTAAATGTGAATCGCACGCGCTCATAAATTCCTCCGCGCCCTCTGTGGGGATCATGGAGATGATGGTCGGGCCTGCGCCGCTCACATACGTGCCGAGCGAGCCAAGCTCGTAGCTCATGCGGAACACCTGGTCGTAATTTTCGATGAGGCCCGAGCGATACGGCTGATGGATCCTGTCCTGCACCGCCACGCGCAGGTTCTGCAGATCGCCGGAGAACAGCGATGCCGTCATTAAAGCGGAGCGCGAAAGGTTAAACACCGTGTCTTCGCGGGAATACTCCGTCGGCAGCACGCCGCGGGCTTTCTCCGTTTTGAGCTCGAACGGCGGGATCATCACCGCAAAAGCTGATCTTGCGAAACCGGCACGGAAAGCTTTGTACACGCGCTTGCCCTCCATGGCAGAAGCGACAAGGCCGCCGGAGATTGCCGGGCTCGTGTTATCCGGGTGCCCTTCAATCTGCGCCGCAAGGTTAATGAGGTCGCTCTGCGACATCGGCGAGCCAAGCATACGGTTCGCGCCCAAAATACCGGCCACGATGCACGCCGAAGAACTGCCGAGGCCACGCGCCATCGGAATGTTGTTTTCCTGAATGATATGCAGACCCGGCAGCGTTTTGCCGCAGATCTGGTACAAATGCCGCGCCGCCCAGTAAATGAGGTTCGTCTCATCGGTCGGCACTTTGATCTTGTCCGTCGTCGTGATCTTCAGCTCGTCCGCTTCTTCCATCCACACGCGGTTGCACATGGTCAGCGCAATGCCGAGCGAGTCAAAACCGGAGCCAAGGTTGGCACTGGTTGCCGGAATATCGATTCGGATCATAATGCTTTCCCCTTTCCGCTTTTATCAATAATCGGAGATGCGAATACGGCCTTCAACCTTTACGCCGCGCGCTTCCAGCGCTGCCAGCTTATCGCTGAGTTCCTTCTCCGTAAGGTTTTCCACCGTAAAGCCCGCTTCACCCTGTACCGGTCTTTTCGCGAGCAGCGGCGTGATCTTGCCGAAGACGTCCGCCGCCGTGTTCAGCGCCGTATCGCTGTCCTTGGCGGAAACGCGCACGAATGCAGACGTTTCCATGCTGCCGAAATCGGCCACGTAGTTCGGCTTCGCATCCTCCCAGAAGAGGTACTTGCGTGCCTTAAAAGTGCTTCACAGTCGATGACGTCCGCCACAACGGCACTCGCCGTGGGCAGCTTGCCCGCGCCTTTGCCGTAGAACACCACGTCGCCCGTCGCGTCGCCGCGCACCATAATGCCGTTGAATACATCGTCCACGCTCGCAAGCTGGCTGCCGCGGTGCACGAACATCGGGCAAACCATAATATGCACCTGTCCGTTTTTCAAGCTTCTTCTTCACAGAGCCGATGAGCTTAATGACACCGCCCCAAACGTCTGCAAAATCGACGTCCTGCAGCGTGATCTTCGTAATGCCCTCTGTGTAAACGGAATCCGGGTACACGTGCGTGCCGAACGCCAAAGACGCCAAAATGCAGATCTTGCGGCAGGCGTCAGGCCCTCCCATCGGCGCTCGGGTTGCGCTCCGCGTAAGCTGCTGTGCAAGCTGCAAAGCGTCTTCAAAGTTCATCTGCTCGCGGATCATCTTCGTCAAAAATGAAGTTCGTCGTGCCGTTCAAAATACCGGCAATCTCCGTCGTCGTTTGCGGCAAGGCACTGGCTGATGGGGCGGATGATCGGAATGCCGCCCGCCGACGCTCGCCTCAAACAGGAAGTTGAGGGTTATTCGCCTGCGCGATTGCAAAGGGCTCCGCGCCGCCCTTTTACATTGCCACAAGCTCTTTATTGGAGGTCACAACGCTCTTGCCGTTTTCCAACACACGCCTTCACAAAAGTCATACGCCGGGTGCAGGCCGCCCATCCCTTCCACGACGATTTGCACCTCGGGGTCATTTAAAATGACGTTGAAATCGCTTCGTAAAGCGGTCGCTGTACGGCGAGCCCGGGAACTCCTTTAAGTCAGAATATACTTAACATGAATCTCTTCCTTCGCGCGCTTCGCGATGCTCGCCGCATGAGAGGTAAGCACCTCAAAACGCGGAGCCGACCGCCGTGACCGAGAACTGCTATGTTTGCCATTTCCATTTTCCTTTCCACGCGGATTTAACCGACGATGCTGTCAATGTAATAACGCCCTGCACCTCAAAAGGCGCTCAAAAGCTCATCAATCTCAATGCTCATGTTTTTCGCTTCGCGCCGAGACCCGAAACGAACGCTTTGCCCTTTTACCGGAATATTCACGGTTAATGGTCAAGAATGTTCGCGTTCTCTCGGAAAACCTGCGTCAAAAAGGTTCACAAGCTTTTGCCGGGCTTGTCGTTTGCTGTTTCACCGTCATAATGGAGCGCGTTTCTTTTTGTATACGGAAAAACGGCGTTTTT
>VOFK01001412.1_pt1 | contig 18525 bp, 28 predicted proteins | sample 5384121 | NCBI WGS metagenome assembly VOFK01 (sample SAMN12384730, study PRJNA508395) | human gut metagenome | isolation source: healthy gut J | host: Homo sapiens
TAAGGTCGATGTCAACATGAAGAGGTGTTGCTCGATGAAGCTGCGTTTCTGTCGCCTTGTCAGGCATGAGATTGACAATAGGATCTTCACAAGGCACGAATATCCATGAGAGCGGCTCTGTCATCGGGAATAACGAATATCTCATTTTTCCAACGTTTGGAACGCAGGAAGATCATTTGGTATTTTAATTGGCAAAGTATATCCCAGCACTTTTAATTATACTCTAAAAGATTTATTATAACACGATCTCTGTTAAAAATCAACCAAAAGAGAGAATTTATTCATATATATTATTGAGCAGGAGCAGCCTAAGCCGCTCCCGCTATGTGTATCGTAACATTGCTTAATAAATCCGTACAATTAATTATTCGTAAAGTGGATATTTCTTTGAGATAGCGTTACCTTTCGATCTCATCAGCCTTGGTTGTCAAAAGTCTGTTGCTGTGAGATACATACACTCTGCACAACGTCCATGTCCCTCCTCAACAAGTCCCCTTGTGTAACTGCCGCTGTACCCAACTCTCACACCGCTGGTTTACAAATGGCTTCTCAGGGTCGTTAGGGATAGCATTTTTGTTTACTGTGATGTATACCTCGTCAAGTTTTTCTCAAACTCTTTGCCTGTAATGTGGAAAGGTCTGAGGTCAACAAGCATAAGATGATTGTCTGTGCCGCCTGATACGAGATTGAATCCTCTGTCAAGAAGTCCCTTTGCAAGAGCTCTGTGCATTCTTTTACGATCTGCCTCACCGTATGCGCCTTGAACTCAGGCTTGAGAGCCTCAGCCAAAAGCAGACGCTTTTTACGCAGCGATAACGTGCACAAAGAGGACCGCCCTGTGTGCCTGGGAAAATAGCAGCATTTATCTTCTTAGCTATATACGTTGCTTTGTGAGTATAAGTCCTCCCTCTCTTGGACCTCTCAGGGTCTTATGTGTTTGTTGTTGCTAACAATGTCAGCATATGGTACTGACGACTGATGGCAGCCTGCGGCAGCCTGATCCTGAGCCATATCTACCGCATAAGATATGCACCAACAACGCTGCTATCTCCAGAAAGCTTCTCAAAATTGACGCTCTTGGATAAGCATGCACCGACAATAGAGATAGATGCTGCACTTGTTAGCCTGCTTGTAAAAAGAGCCTCGTAGTCGATATAACCCTCATCATTTACGCCGTAAGGAACTAAAGGAGAATTAAAAATAACACCTGAAAGGTTTACAGGTGAAACCGTGTGTAAGGTGTCCGCCAGCGTCAAGGCTCATACCCGCAGCTGGTATCGCCCGGCTTAAGAAAGAGCAAAATAAACAACAGTGTTAGCCTGAGCGCCAGGAGAATATTGGCTGAACGTTAACGCATACTTAGCACCGGGCTGTTCAACAACTATATCCTCACAACGTCCAACACTGACAGCCGCCATAATATCTCTTTGCCAGAATATCCCCTCAGCATACTTGTTGAAAGCACAGAACCCATTGCAGCCATAACGGCGGGTGAAACGATATTTTCGCTTGCGATAAGCTCAGATTTCTTCTGCCAGCTCACGGCTTTCGCATTGCTTCGCCGACTTCTTTATCACATTTTCAACAAAACCGATAGTATCCATTATTTTTCATCGAAATTACTCCCATCATAAAAATTTACGGACTTCCGTTCTCTTTTATTATAACGTATTTTTTGCTTTTGATGTTAATTTTTATAGTGAGAATGAGGAGTGAGAGTAAGGTCGCCTGCGGCGATTAATTTTGTGAGGAATAGGTTTACTGCCGCAAGAACACTTCCTCTTCACTGATTTTCATTTCTCACTTCTTTATCTTCTCCCAATACGCTTTCGCCATTTTGCTCCGTCTTATTCTCACCATACGATAATGAAAGTCCTCACAAGCTTATCAGGCGAATACTGCTGTACAATGGTTTGGATAGTCATGGGGATAAAGATAGTGCTGTCCTTTCACTTTCGCGCTCGCCGTCAAAAAAGCTTTATTCTGCAAATGCCGTGGATAATCTCCCTAAAAATCAGCCATCGCTAAAGTCAAAGTTCATTGCCGATTCAGTGCGAATTTGGATTTGGAGCAGTGGCAAGAAGAACCACAGCTTCCGCCACGGTAACCTTCAGGCAGTCCCAACTGCAATGCCGAATCAATCTAAGATTTCGTCACTAATGCCGCCATAGATACGCAAGTCCTATATCCTCGCTTGCGATAACAAGCAGCCGTCTGCACAGAGAAATATTATCCCCGCTTCCATAAGCCGTGCGGCATAATGAAGTGCGGCGTTCTCGTCAGAACCTCTTATGGACTTCTGCAAAGCCGAGAGAATATCATAATGCTCATCGCCTGCACGGTCATAGCGCATATTGCTGCGCTGAGAAGAAGCTTCACATTATCAAAGGTTCACGGTGAGCTTTTCACCGTCATTATCTGCCGAAAGTATGCAAAGCTCCACTGTATTTATTGACTTTCTCACATCACCACCACAGCCCCCTTGCGATATGCTCCAAACACACCATTTTCAAGACGCAGTTTCAGCCCCAACTCATCAGCCATAAGCTGAAAAAAGCACGCTTTATTGCAGGCAAGATCTCCTCCGAAGTCAGGCGGTTTGAACTCAAAAACACAGTTGAACGGCTAATTATAGCATTGTACACATAAAAATACGGATTTTCAGTGGTAGAAGCGATAAGAGTTATCTTGCCGTTTTCAATGTATTCAAGAAGCGACTGCTGTTGTTGTTTTTTGTTAAGATACTGTATCTCGTCAAGATAAAGCAAGATACCATTGATACCGCTGAGTGTGTCAGTTTTCAGCAACTATCTGCTTGATATCAGCAATAGAAGCACTTGTGCCGTTAAGCTTATGCATAGTCATATTAGCATTATTTGCTATCATTCTTTGCGACCGTGGTTTTGCCAACACCTGACGGACCATAAAAATCATATTCGGTATTTTACCGCTTTCGATAATACGCCTGAGAGGTTTATTTTCGCCTAACAGGTGGGTCTGTCCCACAATATCATCAAGGGTTTTGGGTCTAATTCGTTCAGCCAAAGGCACACTCATTTTATGATCTCCTTAAAAAGCAATTAGTCTAAAATGTTCTGAATATCCTCTAAATGAAGCTGATAAGCCATGCTATTTATCTTTTTAAGCAGGTAGGTTTTTGCAACAAGAACAACTTCCTGATATTTGGTGTTTTTCCATACCAAGGCAAATGCGATAAATAATGAATTGATTAGAGGAGATTTTTCATGATAATGTGATTATTGCCCTCGAAAGTACCACGGCAAATGGAGTTGGAGTTAACGAAGTTCCAAAGGTCGGAGTAAGTGAGAGCAGTGACTTCATCAGTAATAAACTGTTGGATAAGTTCATTCATATGGATACCCCCTATAGTGTATTTTCTTTAGTATAGCACATATTTCCGCATAATTCAAGGGAAAATGCGGTCAAAGTGGGGGTGTCGCCCATTAGCTTCATGACCTCGTATCGTAAACAACAAAATGTGAGGGGACGCCCCCGACGTCCCGATATCGAAGTGTCGAATTTTTTTTTTGATTGTGACAAATTTAGCAAGCGATCGAAACAGGCGAACAATGCTCGTCCTTACCACAATTTGTGCGTTTTCTCAAAGTTTGTGCAATAAATTACAAGATGTAACGTCCAAAAAAAGCGGACTGTCGAGGGCTGCCAGCCCCTACATGGTTTGTTAAACAAATAAATAAATGCGGATAACGCAGAAATGCAACAAAAAAGAGGCAGAATACTCCACCTCTCATTTATCTGTACAAAGATTTGTACTATTTTTTTCTGGCCGAGCTTACCGCACGAGTTATCTCAGGCTCTGCTTCGCCACGAACACATTCAGCCGTTATCTTTATGCCAACTATCTCATCATCAGATGGTGCTTCAAACATGAGCTTTGTGAGTATCTTCTCAACTATCGCCCTAAGTCCTCTTGCTCCCTGTCTTTTTTTCTTCAATAGTCCTCTTGGCTATCTCTCGCTTTGCGTCCTCTGTGATCTCAAAATCGATGTTATCAAGCTTGAAAAGCTTCGTGTATTGCTTGATAAGCGAGTTCTTTGGCTCTGTCAAGATCCTGCAAAGTGCGTCCTCGTCAAGCTCGTCAAGAACCGTGATAACAGGAAGTCTGCCCACAAGCTCTGGTACAATACCGAACTTAACAAGATCGTGCGGTACTACCCTCTTCATCACATTGTTATCATCCTCCTTGCTCTTGACCTTTCCGCCAAAACCAAGTGATGATGACTCTGTACGCTTCTTGATAACACTGTCAAGTCCCTCAAAAGCTCCGCCACAGATAAACAAAAATATTCTTCGTATCTATCTGTATGAACTCCTGATGTGGGTGCTTTCTGCCACCCTGTGGAGGCACATTAGACACACAGCCCTCTACTATCTTAAGAAGCGCCTGCTGTACGCCCTCGCCGCTGACATCTCTTGTGATAGAAACGTTCTCCGATTTTCTTGATATCTTATCTATCTCTCGTCGATATAAATAATACCGTTCTGAGCCGCTTCAACATTATAATCTGCCGCCTGAATAAGCCTTGTAAGCACGTTTTTCAACATCGTCGCCTACATAGCCTGCCTCTGTGAGCGTAGTAGCGTCAGCAATAGCAAAGGCACGTTCAGAAGCCTTGCCAAAGTCTGTGCAAGCAAAGTCTTTCCTGTTCCTGTTGGTCCAAGAAGCAAAACGTTACTTTTTCTGTATCTCTACATCATCATCGTCATTGAGTGACAAAATTCTCTTGTAATGATTGTATACCGCAACAGAAAGCGCTATCTTTGCTTCCTCCTGCCCGATAACATACTCGTCAAGAACTGCCTTTATCTCCGCAGGCTTCTTAAGGGTTATGCCGCTGTCAGCTGAATTTTTACCCTTGCCACGCTGCTTCGTTGTAGGAAGTCCCTCCTGCTCAGCCAGAACATTATAGCAATAAAGTACACACTCGTCACAAATGTGGCTCGTGCCTGCTGAAAAAAAGTGTTCTAACCTTGTCCTCAGGCTTGCCGCAGAACGAGCATTTTTTTCTTATTGTATCATTAGCCATTTATTTCACCGAACCTATCTGTTAGTTATTACCTTGTCGATAAGACCGTATTCAAGAGCCTCCTGAGCTGTCATATAATTGTCACGCTCAGTGTCGATGTTGATCTGCTCGATAGGCTTGCCTGTGTTCTGGGCAAGTATCCTGTTGAGCTTCTCTCTGGTCTTTACACCATGTGGTCAGAATGTATCTTTGATATCTGTACACTGACCAGAAATTCGCCGCCTGCGATAAGAGGCTGATGAATGAGTATCTCACTGTTTGGCAGAGCAAATCTCTTACCCCTTTTGTGCCGCTTGAAAGCAGGAATGAACCCATTGAAGCAGCCATACCCATGCATATAGTTGACACGTCACACTTGATATACTGGATAGTATCATAGATAGCCATACCGGCAGTGATAACTCCTCCAGGGCTGTTTATATAAAGGTCGATATCCTTTTTCAGGATCCTGTCCCTCAAGATAAAGCAGCTGTGCCACTACTACGCTTTGCCACTGCGTCGTCTATCTGGTCGCAGAGCATGATTATTCTGTCGTTGAGCAGGCGGGAATAAATGTCCTAGCTTCTCTCGCCTCTGCTTGTCTGTTCCACTACATAAGGTACCAATGCCATAAAATTGCCTCCTTAATCTATTTTCGCCCGCATAAGGTCATGCGCGAAAGCATAAATTATCTTATCTTTATAACTGCTGCGTCCTTGATAAGGTCAACAGCCTTGCCAACTGCAATATCCTTCTTAAGGTCGTCATCATGGATAAACTGCTTGATCTGGTCAACATCAAGCTTGTAAGCCTTCAGCAAGCTTATCGAACTCAGCCTTAAGCTCGTCCTCAGTTACCTCGATATTCTCAAGCTTTGCGATCTTTTCAGAAAAGTGCGAGTCTGAGCTTGACCTGCTTCTCAGCCTGCTCAGCATATGCCTTCTTTACAGTGTCGATAGTCTGACCTGTATACTGCATATAGAGATCAAGTGAGATGCCCTGTGGTGCAAGTCTCTGCTCCAGCTCGCTTATCATCTCGTTTACTCTGTTGTCAAACATAACCTGTGGGATCTCAGCTGTCATGTTCTCGATGACCTTATCGAATATCTTAGCCTCTACCTCAGAATCAGCGTGCTTCTCGTTAGCTTCCTCAAAGCTTCTTCTTAACGTCAGCCTTGTATTCGTCAACTGTATCGAACTCTGTTGAATCCTTTACCATATCATCGTCCAGCTCAGGCATAACCTTTTTTTGATATGCTCTTGAGCTTGATCTTGAATACAGCAGGTGCGCCTGCAAGTTCCTTTACCTGATACTCATCAGGGAATGTTACGTTGATGTCGAAATCCTCACCGGCGTTGTGACCAACGATCTGATCCTCAAAGCCAGGAATGAACTGACCGCTTCCAAGTGACAGTGTGAAGTCTTCTGCCTTACCACCCTCGAAAGCAACATCGTCCTTGAAGCCCCTCGAAGTCGATAACAACGTCGTCACTGTTCTCAGCAGCTCTGTCGTCAACAGTTTCAACTGTTACGTTCTTCTCTCTGAGAGCGTCAAGCTGCTTGTTGATATCCTCATCAGTTACAGGATTGACAACTTTTTTCAACTTCTATACCCTTATAGTCCTTAACTTCAACCTCAGGCTTTGTGATGCAAGTTGCCTTGAGCTTTACACCGTTTTCCTTGCTGATCTCAGTTACCTCTACCTCTGGGCGAGTAACAAGTTCCAGACCGGACTCTTCAACTGCGCCGTTTACAACAGGAGCGTACAGAAGATTTACAGCGTCCTCAAAAATACCTGCTCGCCATATTCCTTTTCGATAAGCTTTCTAGGTCTTACCCTTACGGAAGCCAGGCATAGCGATATTCTTTCTTGCTTTAAGATAAGCTTTTTCTCTATTGCAGCCTCAAAATCCTCAGCAGAGATCTCGATCTCAAGCTCGTACTTATTGGTTTCAACATTGTTTGTAGCTTTTAAACTCATTTATTATTCCTCCATTATATAAATGTATCTTATACATTATAGCACAAATATATTGTCATTTCCAGCATTTTTTTATAAATTGTCACTTTGCACAATTTTCGTTATGTCCAATGGGTCAAAATGCAAGAAATCACTAGCTATAAGCCGATATTCCACTCCGTCACGAGTGCCGTTTATTGCATAAGCATGGGCTCTTCCGTGAAGGTGTCCGTAAAAACACTTTTTATGCCGTATTTATGAAGCACTTCAAGCATATCATAATTGCAGCTATTGCCGAAAAAGCGGCGGATAATGCAAAAACACCACAGGCTCTAAGCCTGCCTTTTGCGCAGAACTCGATGAGAGTGCAAAGTCTGCCTGCTTCCCTTTGCCAGAACCTTCTGGTCGGCAGTCTCACCATTATCGCTTATCCAGCCTCTCGTTCCGCATATGCCGTAGCCCTCATAGCTGTAATGATTATTATGCAGGATATTTTATGGTATCAAAACCGTTTTCTGCGAAAAAATTTATCCATTTTGTTCTTTGGTGTTCCACCAATAATCGTGATTGCCCTTGGATATTATTTTTTCTGCCGTTGAGCTTATTTATGAACTCGAAGTCTTTTTTTGACTGCTCAAAATTCATTCCCCACGAGATATCACCCGGTATCACCACAGTGTCCTCAGGACGAACTTTGTTCTGCCAGTTTGTTTCAAGCTTTGTCACATAGTCAGACCAGCCACCGAATATATCCATTGGTTTATCTGTACCCAGCGACAAATGCAAGTCGGCAATGGCAAATAGGCTCACGGTTTTTTCCTCCATTCCAGAAACTTCATGTATTATCCCGACCACTCATGCACATACTACTTTTTGCAGCAAAAAGCTGCAGAAGGAGCGATGTACAAATGGAGAAGGATAGAATTTACGGTATCCACTGCAACGTAGACAACTGCGTTTACAACAGCAACAACTGCGAATGTACCGCAGGCAAGATCAATGTAGGCTGTACCTGCACCGACCCTAACTGCTGTGACGAAACAGAGTGCAAGACATTCAAAGGCAAGAGGCTAATTCCCTCGCCATGGTCAGTGGACATACGCTGTGTGCTGACCTCCGCCCGACAATAGTCGGACGGGTACATATCAAATACCCAGAGCTGAGTAGATGTAATCCTTCATATCAGCCTTGTCGATCACCTTTGTGAATCTTACTTCCTTATCCTAAGTGCAGCAAGTGATGCAGGAACAGGTATCTTTGAAACCTCGGCAAGCTCGTCAACAAGACCGAACTCGTCAGCGTTTGTATCCTTACCGATAGCTGCAAGAACTGAGCCTGAGAACTTATATGGGCTTGCTGTTGAAGCGATAACAGTCTTTGTCTTGTCGCCTGTAGCAGCCGCATAGTCCTTATATACCTTCACTGCAACGGCTGTGTGAGTGTCGCAAGTGTAAGAATACCCGTCATAGATCTCCTTGATGCAAGCCTTTGTCTGCTCATCGTCACAGCAGCCCTGCATAGAACTCGTCAGCGATAGCCTTCTTCACTTCGTCTGTTACCTCATATCTGCCAGTCTTGGAAAGGCTGCCGAACCACTCTCTTATCTGAGCGTCATCAGAACCGCTGAGGTGATAAAGAAGTCTTTCAAGGTTAGAGGAAATAAGGATATCCATAGAAGGCGAGCTAGTTGTATGGAACGGACGATTTCTGTCATAAATACCTGTCTTTATAAAGTCTGTGAGGACGTTATTTTGCGTTTGAAGCGCAGATAAGCTTATTAACAGGAACGCCCATATGCTTTGCATAGTAGCCTGCAAAGGATATTACCGAAGTTGCCTGTTGGAACAACTATATTTATCTTATCGCCAAGTTCTATCTCGCCATCAGCAACAAGCTGAGCGTATGTAGATACATAGTAGATTATCTGTGGTGCAAGTCTGCCCCAGTTGATAGAGTTTGCAGAGGGAGAACATCATGCCGTTCTCAGCAAGCTTTGTCGGCAGTTTTCCTTGCTTGTGAAGATAGTCTTAACACCTGTCTGAGCGTCGTCAAAGTTACCCTTGATAGCGCAAACGCCGACGTTGCCGCCCTCCTGAGTTGTCATCTGCTTTTTCTGCATAGCTGAAACGCCGTCCTCTGGATAGAACACGAGTATCTCTGTACCCTCAACGTCCTTGAAGCCCTCGAGAGCAGCCTTGCCAGTGTCGCCTGATGTAGCAACGAGGATAACTACCTTCTTGTCAACGCCAAGCTTCTTGATAGAAGTTGTGAGCAGATATGGAAGTATCTGGAGAGCCATATCCTTAAATGCACAAGTTGGACCATGCCACAGTTCGAGCATATAAGTGCCGTCAAAAAAGGTGAGCAAGCTCTGCAATATTGTCTGTATCGAAATTCTTTTTGTGTTGTAAGCACCCTCTACACAGTAGCGTATCTCAGCCTCTGTGAAATCTGTGAGATACTTTGAGAAAACGAAAATGCTCTCTCAGCGTAGCTTTTTTCGCCAAGAGCCTTGATATCATCAAGTGTTATGGCAGGTATCTCAGACGGAACGAAAAAGACCGCCGTCCTCAGAAATGCCCTGTGCTATCGCCTGTGCAGACGAAACCTTTACTTCGCTGTTTCTTGTACTTTTGTAAAACATAAACAACAACCCTTCTTGTTTTAGATGTCCGACAGGTGTCGGCTATTTACAGACCATTTGTTCAGATAACGTCTAACATTCCACGTCACGGGCGAACACTGTTCGCCCCTACAGACACAGTTCGTTCGGCATATCCGACCCATGGTCTTTATTTTCATACGTGCATCAAAAGCGTTCACATAATATCTTAGCTTTTTGACTCTGCCGTTCTCCAGCTCCACCGCCGCAACATCGAACCGACAGCACACAGGCTCTAAAATCCCTTACAAAAGCCTGTGCTGTCTGAACGATACGCCGCTGCTTGACCGGATCAACAGCCTCTTCAGCGGAGGTAAGAGAGCCATGCTCCCCTAGTTTTGACCTCCACGAAGGCTATGATATCCGCTTTCTCTGCGATTATATCTATTTCACCGCCTCTGACGGTAAAAATTCCTCTTTATTATCTCATACCCGTGTCTTACAAAGGAAAGCCGCAAACTGCGTCCTCCCCGATATTGCCCGCCTTTCGGCGCTGGGTATGGTCAATGCCCATTTTTCTTTGCATAATACTTTTTGAGAAAACTCATTCTATGTATACCGCATTTGGTCCATACTGGTTATCATCTGATAGTGGAGCTTTGTGCCATAGCCCTTATGCTTCTCAAACCGATACTCAGGATATTGTTCAGCCATTTGCTCCATATACCTGTCCCTTTGCGACCTTTGCAAGAATTGAAGCCGCCGCCACTGCCTGACTTTTTGGCATCTCCCTTTACCACCGCTATGGCTGGACACTCAAGCCCCTCAGGGGTCTTGTTCCCGTCTATAAGGCAGACGTCAGGCTTTTTGTATCCATATCCTCCACCGCTCTTTTTCATTGCAAGCATTGCGGCATTAAGTATATTTATATCCTCTATCTCTTCCACTGTTGCGGTCTGTATAGAAAAGTCAACTGCTTTTTTCCATTATCTCATCAAAAAAGCTCCTCACGCTTTTTCGCTGTAAGCTTTTTGCTGTCGTTTATCCCTCTATAACTGTGTCCTTATCAAATATCACAGCCGCTGCAAACACATCTCCTGCAAAGAGGACCTCTGCCGGCTTCATCGCAGCCGCACACCACGTTATGATCTTTTCTTATCTCGTTGTCAAACTCGCTGAGCGTCATATCAATACCCCTTTGGCTTTTTCAAGAGTAAGTCTGCCGAGAGTACCGTTTCTGAACTCGTCCATAACTGTAATGGCTGCACTTTCGGTATTTATCTCTCCGCCAGAAACTAAAAAAAAGCCACGCTTTCTGCCTATTCTTTCAAGAAGCTCAAAGCCTACCACACAGCCGATAGTGTCCTCGTCAGCAGGCTCTATATCATCTGTTCTGATGCCATAACGTTTCTCGATAAGCTCAGGATAGTTCTCTTTCAAAAACTCAAGCAGACGACAGGCAAGATATTCCATGTCCATGATATCGTCCTTGACTGCACCTGTAAATGCGAGCCTTTCGCCAACAAGCTTATCCTCAAACTTAGGCCACAGCACACCCGGCATATCCAAAAAGTTCAAAGCCCTCGTCAAGCTTCACCCACTGTTTACCTCTTGTAACACCGGGTCTGTCCTCAACTTTTGCAAGCCTTGACCCTGCAAGTCTGTTTATAAATGACGACTTGCCAACGTTTGGTATACCGACTATCATTATTCTTATAGGTCTGCCAGACATACCCTTGGCATTCCATTTCTCAATATCGTCCTTTAAAAGCTCTTTGAGCTTTCCATAAAACTTTTAACACGTTTTTTGCCGCTCCTGCCAATCTGTAGCAAAGAGCAGTTATTCCCTGTTTTGCATAATAGTCGAGCCACATTGCCGTTACTTCCGGATCGGCTGAATCAGCCTTGTTGAGAAGCACAAGCCTTGGCTTTGAGCCTACGATACGCTTCATTTCAGGGTTTCTGCTTGAAAACGGGATACGAGCGTCAGTTATTTCCACCACTGCGTCCACAAGCTTTAGATTTGACGCCATTATACGGCGCGTTTTTTGCCATATGTCCAGGAAACCACTGAACGTGAGATACTTCGCTCATATCTTCCTCCCTTACTCTAACTCAATCTACCTTACCAATGCCCTCATCATTGCCTGCCGCAAATCGAAACAGAACTCTGCCGACTATCTCGTCATAAGGCACATATCCTATTACACGGCTGTCTGTGGAATGATTTCGGTTGTCGCCCATTACAAAAGCAACATCCCGCAGGCACTTCATATTCATAAACTTCACTTTCTTTATTATAGTATCTTTCATCAAAATACTCATCATCAAAGCTGCCGTCGCACTTAATATAGCTCTCATCAAGCACTGCTCCGTTGACCTTGACTATAGCCGACTTGTTATCTATCTCGACCTTTTGCCCTTCTACGGCAATGATACGTTTGATTATCCTATTGTCAAGAACAGACGAGTTGACCACAACTATATCCCCCCTGCTTTGGCGTATAAAGCAGTTTTGATATAACAAGAGAATCATTTTCAAAAAGAGTGTCCTGCATTGACTGTCCTTGTACATTCACTGTTCTAAACACAAAAAAGTAAAAACAAGCACGACCACAAACATTGCCATGACTATGATCTCAAGAAAGTCGAACAGATTATCAACAGCTCTTTTACCCTGCTTTTTTCAACTTACCTTACCAAAGCTGTCAAATGGATAAAGCCTTAAAACTGCCTTACCAAGCACGTCAGATGGGTCGATAAAGCCTATCCTTCTGCTGTCTGTGGAATTATTTCTGTTATCGCCCATGACGAACAGCTTGCCCTCAGGCACGTCATACTCAAAAACATTTTTCTTCCACTTCATATTTCTCATCAAAGAGATTAGTGTTATACATAGCTTCCCTGATATTGTCATTTGAAATGACCTTACCGTTTACTGTAACGGTGTTGTTATTATAATCAACGACAACCTTATCCCCACCGGTATGCCGATAACACGCTTGATGATAGTTTTGCCGAGCTTTTCGCTGTTGATAACAACGATATCGCCCTTTTGTGGTGTATAATTTATGTGAGTGATTATAAGTCTGTCCTGATCCTGCAAGGTCTCACGCATAGAAGGACCCTGAACAAGAACTATCCTGAAGAAAAAAGTAAATATCAGGATCACCACAAACATAGCGAACACAAAAGATTCAGCCCATTCAAATACCTCGTCCATAACATTCACGGGCTGTTTTTCCTTTAGGTCGTCAGGGGCGGCTTTTTAGCCTTGTCAATATCCTCCTGAGAAACGTCGCCGAATTTTTTATTATCGTCCATAAAAGCCTCGATCCTTTATCCAAAGGCGGCAAAAGCCGTCAAATACTCATATAGATTTATTATATCAAATTTCAAAACAAATTACAAAGGGGGTGAGATAAATTTCTTTTTGATATTGTGTAGTGCTACAATAGATATTGGACAAAATTAAGAAAAAGAAAAGAGAGATAGGCAAAAATCTGATAAAATAAAGTTACCACACAAATACAAATCAGAAAGGAAGCCTATCTCTCATGAATAGTATAACACAAGATATGAAGTTTCGTCAATCCTTAATGAATTACGCAAAGAAATATGGAGTGAGCCGAGCGAGCAGAAAATACAATAAATCACGTTCATATATATATTTCTGGCTGAAACGCTGGGACGGAAGTGTGGAGTCCCTCGCAGTTAAATCACGCCGACCGCATCATCATCCCAACGAGCATACCAATGAAGAAATAGATCTTATCAAAAGGTATCACAAACAACCCGACACTTGAGCTTCCCTGAACTATGGCATCGTCTCAGAAAACAAGGGTATACACGCTGTCTTGAAAGTCTTTACAGGGTTATGAAAAAACTAGGGAATGCTTCCGAAAAAGCCGAAGAAAGCGACGTATAAACCAAAGCCATACGAGCAGATGACATACCCCGGAGAACGTGTTCAGGTGGACGTAAAGGTAGTTCCGAGAAAGTGTATAGCTGACCCTGAGATGAAGCTGTACCAATACACGGCGATCGATGAGTATACCAGGATAAGATTTTTATACGGATATGAGGAGCAAAGCACCTATTCTTCAGCAGACTTTGTAAACAGGCTGGTGAAATGGTACAAACGCAGAGGAATAACGGTGAAATGTATTCAGACCGACAATGGATTTGAATTTACTAACCGCTTTTCGCCAAGCAAAAAGAGACAAGAAAACGCTGTTTGAGAATACGCTCTCACAACTTGGCATTGAACACAAACTCATTCGTCCATATACACCTAGGCACAATGGCAAAGTAGAGCGCAGTCACCGAGAAGATCACAACAAATTCTATTCGTGCCATAGGTTTTTATTCCTGCGACGACTTAAACGTGCAGCTAGCTGCACGTTTAAGTCGAACAAACAACCGTCCTATGCGTCCCCTCAAATGGTTTTCGCCTATCGAATTTCTTAATAATAGTGTCCAATATGATTGACAAACCTACACCTTTTTAGAAGTGAGGAGTGAGGAGTAAGGAATGAGGAATGAAGGTATCGCCTGCGGCGATGATTATTGTATGGGCGAACTTTTTGCCCCTACATTATCCCCCACTTTTTAAAGAATTAACTTATTCGTCTACAAATGTACAAAAAAAACATATGATATAATAAAATTTATATGATTTTATTTAGTTGGGAGAAAGAAAAATGCTGAAGCTTTTTAGGTATCTGAAAAACTATAAAAAGAAAGCATAATCGGTCCGCTGTTTAAGCTTATCGAAGCCTGCTTCGAGCTTGCAGTGCCACTCGTTATGGCTAATATCATTGACGTGGGTATAAAAAATCAAGATAAGCCTACATCTATAAAATGGGTGGCGTGCTTGTTCTCCTCGCCTTCTGTGGTCTGGCTTGTGCGCTGACTGCTCAGTATTTCGCCGCAAAAGCGTCCCTGGGCTTTGGAACAGCCCTCCGACGTGACCTCTTCAAGCATATCAATTCACTGTCCTATGCGGAAATAGACAGCGTTGGAAGCCATACCCTCGTCACAAGAATGACAGCGGATATCAATACCGCTCAGCAGGGCGTGAATATTCTCCTCCGTCTGTTTCTTCGTTCGCCTTTTATCGTTTTAGGCTCAATCATAATGGCATTCTCTATCTCAGTGAAGCTTACCCTTATCTTCCTGATAATCGCACCTTGCCTTGCCTATGTCATCTATCTTATAATGCACATCACTATCCCGCAGTATAAGAATATCCAGAAAAGCTGGATAAAACTAACCTTATGACAAGCGAAACTCTCACAGGCGCAAGAGTTATCAGAGCCTTTTCCCCGTCAGAAAGACGAGGAAAAAAGAGTTCGCTGATAATACCGAAGAACTTAGACGTCAGCAGATAATTGCAGGAAGAATTTCCGCCCTTATGAACCCTGCCACCTATGTTATCGTAAACTTCGCTATCATCGCTATCATTTGGTTTGGCGGAAAAACAGTTTATTCAGGCTCTATCTCACAGGGCGAAGTGATAGCCCTTGTAAACTATATGAACCAGATACTCTTGGCACCTCCTTGCTATGGCGATACTCGTTACAAATATCACCAAAATGCAGGCTTCCGCTATCAGAATAAACGACGTTTTCGCTGTGGCAGTAAAAGTGTATCCGATAAGGATAATAAGCCTGTCGCAACTGACGGTAATGCCCCCATGCGTAGAGTTTAGGAACTGTTTCTTCTCATACGCATCAGCCGAAGCCGACTCTCTTTCGGATATAAGCTTCAAAGCCATGAAAGGCGAAACTATCGGTATAATCGGTGGTACAGGCTCAGGTAAGACCTCTCTTATCAACCTTATCCCAAGATTTTATGACGTCCGTCAGGGGAAGTCCTCGTTGACGGCGTTGACGTAAAAAAGTACCCATTCTCACAGCTCAGAGGTATGATAGGCATTGTTCCTCAGAAAGCTGTCCTCTTTAAGGGTACTATAAGACACAATATGCAGTGGCGTGATAAAAACGCCACGGACGAGGATATCTGGAACGCTCTTGATATCGCTCAGGCAAAAGACTTTGTTGAGAAAAAAGCCTGATAAGCTTGACGAAATGATCTTGCAGGAGGGCAAAAACCTCTCAGGCGGTCAGCGTCAAAGACTTACCATTGCAAGAGCATTGGTTGGTGATCCTGAGATACTCATTCTCGATGATTCAGCCTCCGCCCTTGACCTTGCCACAGATGCAAGACTAAGAAAAGCTATCCACGAAAAACAAGCGGCATGACCGTTTTCATAGTTTCACAGAGAATCTCATCTATAAAAAGTGCCGATAAGATAATCGTTCTTGACGATGGCAAAATAGCAGGTATCGGCACTCATTCAGAGCTTTATAAGGGGCTGCGAGGTATATAAAGAAATAGGCCTTTCACAGCTTTCAGAAAAGGAGGCGCAGGCAAATGGCTAAGCAAAGCACAAAAACAAGCTTGATACCTCGGCTCTCAGACCGCTTCTCAAATACGCAAAACCGCATATGTGGCTGTTCGTCCTGTCCATGGTCTTTGCAGTCATAACCGTTGCCACCACACTTTATGCTCCTATCCTCGTTGGTAACGCCGTTGACCTTATCGTAGAAATGGGCTTTGTTGATTTTGACGGAATTATCAATATCATCATCAAGCTTGGCGTAACAGTCACCGTAACAGGCATTGCCCAGTGGCTCATGTCACTTTGTACAAATAAGATAACCTATTGCGTGGTAAGAGATATCCGAAACGATGCTTTCGCTAAGCTCCAAAAGCTTCCCCTTTCTTATATCGACTCCCACCCTCACGGTGATATAATCAGCCGTATAATCTCCGACTTGGAGCAGGTGTCAGACGGACTTCTCATGGGCTTTTCACAGCTCTTCACAGGCGTATGTACAATTTTTTGGTACACTTGGCTTCATGCTCTCCATAAACGTGAAAATAACCCTTATTGTGGTTATCCTCACTCCGCTTTCCCTATTTGTCGCAAGATTTATTGCCAAGAACACATTCAAGCTTTTCCACCAGCAATCAGTTGCAAGAGGCGACATGACCAGCCTTGTTGAGGAAATGACAGGCAATCAGAAGGTAGTAACAGCATTCGGTTATCAGGAAGAAGCTGAGGAGCAGTTTGAAGAAGTGAACCTGAAACTCCAGAAGGTGGGACTTAACGCCACATTCTTCTCCTCACTCACCAACCCATGCACACGATTTGTAAACAACCTCGTCTACATGGCTGTCGGTATCGTGGGCGCACTCTCTGTAATAAAAGGCGTGGGCTTCACAGTTGGTAACCTTAGCTGTTTCCTCACCTATGCAAATCAGTATACAAAGCCTTTCAATGAAATATCAGGCGTTATCACCGAGCTTCAAAGTGCATTCGCTTCTGCAAAGCGTGTCTTTGAGGTCATAGACGAAAACAGAGGAGATACCTGACAGCTCTAACGCTACTGTCCTTACCTCCGTTGACGGAACATTAGACGTTGACAACGTGTCATTTAGCTATGTGCCTGATGTGAAGCTTATCGAGAATTTTAACCTCCATGTAAAGAGCGGTCAGCGTACAGCTATCGGCCAGGACCAACAGGCTGCGGCAAGACCACCATGATAAACCTCCTTATGAGATTTTTATGATACCGATAGCGGCGAGATACGCATAAGCGGCGAGCCTATAAAGGGATTGTACCCGTGACTCCATGAGAAGTATGTACGGCATGGTCTTGCAGGAAACGTGGCTGAAAACAGGCACCATAAGAGAACCTCTGCTACGGCAAGCCTGACGCCACCGAGGAAGAAATGATAGCCGCCGCCAAGTCAGCCCATTGTCACGGCTTTTATAAAGCGTCTGCCAAAGGGCTATGATACCGTTATTTCAGACAGCTACAGCACTATCTCCGCAGGACAGAAACAGCTTCTCTGTATCGCACGAGTAATGCTCTCCCTGCCGCCAATGCTCATTCTGGACGAAGCTACATCGTCTATAGATACCCGTACGGAGATATTGGTACAGCGTGCCTTTGAGAAAATGATGCAGGGCAGAACGAGCTTTATAATCGCCCATAGACTTTCTACTATCAAGAACGCAGATACTATCATAGTAATGGATTCGGGACACATAGTAGAGCAGGGAAGTCATGATGAGCTTATGGCAAAGAACGGCTTCTATGCCGATCTCTATAACTCACAGTTTGCTGTGACGTGACGTAAGGGGCGAACAGCGTTCGCCCGTCTTGTTACCGCACAAATTAATTGATTTACGTTTTACAATGTAACATTATAAAATTGTAAGGGCGACCCAAGGTCGCCCTTTTTGTACTCTGCCACCTTATTTTTTATCATAAAAATTATTGACTTTTATCTTAAAAATTGTTGGTATAATGTTATATATTTCACGGGATATACACAATCGTGTTTTATAATGTAGTAACGAAAACCTAAGGAGTGCCTATGTTCGGATATGTCCGCCCTTTCAAACCCTATATGCGAATGTTTGAATATGATATCTATAAAGCTGTCTACTGCGGACTTTGTAAGGATATGGGCAGGCGCTATGGCTTTGTGACACGCTTTTACCCTTAGCTACGATTTCGCATTTCTCTCCCTTATGGATCTCTCTGGGGGAGTGAAGCTTGACGCAGAAAAGCAACGCTGTATCGCACACCCTCTTAAAAAAGACCATGTGCGCAAAGTGTACCTGCAATCTTAAATATACGTCCTCAGCCGCCGTGATACTCACATATCATAAGCTACGTGACGATATAGCCGATAAGGGCATAAAAAGGAAAACTTGCCGCATTTGCACTGCTGCCTTTTTCAAAAAGCCATATAAAGCGGCTCGTCTTTATCCGGATCTTGCCCCCTGCCGTTGAAAACGCAATGGAATTGCAAAAATAAAATAGAGCGTGA
>VOFK01001383.1_pt1 | contig 18523 bp, 38 predicted proteins | sample 5384121 | NCBI WGS metagenome assembly VOFK01 (sample SAMN12384730, study PRJNA508395) | human gut metagenome | isolation source: healthy gut J | host: Homo sapiens
CATTGTAGGAGGAAAATATAATATTAAAAAAAGCAATGGTTTTCAAGGGAACTGGGAAAGAGTAGAAACCGATCTCCCGGCTTTCAAAGTGAGCATTCCATCAAACTTCTGTGCAAAGTTTTGAAGGTAGCCAGAAGCACATATTACAGCATTTTAAATCATAAAGCTTCCAACCGTGAAATAGAAAACAATCATTCTGAAGTCAAAAATATTCAAAGTTTACTGTGATAATCGAAAAGTATACGGCTCTAAAAAATCACCCGTATATTACGAGAGAGGATGGTTATCCGAAATTATGTAAATCGTGTTTCAAGACTTATGAAACAGCTTGGTATCAGATCTATAACTATCAGAAAATTCAAGAATTACCGCAATAAGCAAAATGAACATTCTGAACTTAAAAAAATCTGGTCAATCAGAATTTTTCCGCTCAAAAAAACCTAATCAGATATGGCTTTCAGATATTACATATATCCACACCATAAAGCATGGCTGGACTTATCTTGCTAGCGTTCTGATGTCTGTACAAGAAAAAATCGTCGGTTACAGTTATGGAAGAAAAAAAAATGGATCGTTCTCTTGTTATTTCTGCACTGACAAATTCATGGCAAAATCAGAACTATCCCAATAATGTTATTCTTCACAGCGACCGTGGAAGCCAGTATACTTCTTCTGAGTATATTGCGGCTGCTGAGAGGATGGGCTTCAGACTTTCTTACAGTAAAAAGGGCTGTCCTTTTTGATAACGCTCCCATGGAATCCTTCCATTCTGTTTTGAAAAAGGAAGAAGTCTACCTCAAACACTATTCTTCTTTCTATGAGGCTAATATCAGACTCTTTGATTATATTAATGGCTTTTATAATCTTAATCGCATTCACTCGGCTATTAATTATTTGTCGCCCATTCATTTTGAAAAATCTTTTACTTTCTTCTTAATTCTTTTTTCGCCTTTTGTGTCCAGATTATTGACTATGGTCCACCGTGAAATGTATTCCTCACGCACAGACAGGCTGATGTCTTCCGCTGTCTTTGATATTTCAGAATAGCACTCGTGGATATTCTCTTTCAGCGAGTGCGTGGCGTCCAGGGCAGAGAATGCGTCTTTTTACCGCCGTGCTGATCTTGGATTCCTGCCCTAAGATATCTTCTTCCAAAGCGGAAATATTCTGCCCATGCTTTACCGAGGCGGAAGTCAGCGTCACGCCACTTGCACCGATAGTTATGGTATTGCGCGACGGATTGAGGTAATCCTTTGTCTTGAAAGCACCAGATATCTGCCGTCAATGCCGTGCGGTGCAGATTTACATTCCACATACTGCCGTGCATGGATATCGGGGGATATCCGCACCCGTGTCCGATTCGTCAACGATGGTCAGTTCCATGCTTGTGATGCCTTTTGTAAGTTCCAACAGCCGCTGGTTTGCTTTCCGCAGAAGATTTGATGGCAGGTTTACATCCTCCCAGATCTCCGTTTTCCATATCCAACCAATCTCTTTTACTGCCGTTTCATCAAATATATAATTCCTGCTATCATTAACAGAAGTAATGTCAATCCGCCTGTCGGTTTCTGTTTCATTTCCCTCATCGTCCGTCTCCCTGATCTTTGCCCCAAGAGGGATGAGGGCTGTGGCACGTTCCGTATGGTCAATGTTTATCTTCACATCAGTGAGATTCTTCCCAAACTCCACCGCCTGTAATGATGTCTCGCTGAAATCCGCAAGGTAATCCAGCACCTTTCCATTTTCAGTGTATCTCAAACGAAGATATCCTCCGTGAGTATTGATGAGCTTTTTGCTGGATCGCATCCATCGTCACGGAATAATCCGTGCTGCTGTAATGCACATAATCGTTATCATCGGTGACCGTCACATTCCCGACCGTGAATTTTTTCTTATCCTCCACGGCTTTGTTATGCTCTGAAATGAAATATCCCAGCAGCCCTCTCAGCGTACCGCTGTAATCATAAGGCGGCTGTATAGTGTCTTTCAGATAGGCGAGGGCTGACTCGCAGGTCCAGATGTGGGTGTTGTAAAAATCCGTGCCGTTATCCAGAGCCCTGCCCTCAAACACCGTATCATCACCACGTTTGCAGACAACCACTGAGGACATCGGCTTGATGTCGGCAAGGTACGGGTGGTTAAAGGGTGCGGAAAGGGTCAGGCTGTCAATGCTCTCTGCGTCCTCCTGCACCTGTGCCTTTGTAACAGCAAGGGAAGATAACTGCGGGTGGTAGAACAGATTCCCGTCCACATAAATCCGGAATAACCTCATAGCCGTCCCTCCCTGTATCTGAACGTGACCGTGCCGTCAGTAACAACTTCTATCTCATTTTCTCCCTGCGAAAGCTCCAGTTCGGGAAACGTCCATGTGCCGGCGCTTACGGTTTTTATAAACCTATCATTCCCCGACCTGCCATTTCAGAGTGGTTTCATCTGTCACCGTTACCGCTGGAACTGTCGGCATAAAATCATTTGTGAGAATCGCCATGCCACTCCCATTCTGCACAGCCATTGTTTCCTCTGTATGGTAGCGGTAGGCATCTGCATCAGAAGAATTTATAGCAAGCTGCCCTTTATGGGTAAGCGGGTCATATCCTGGCGTGATCTCCAATGTGCCGACATGGTAAAGAGCCGGCTCTTCACTCAAGATTACATTCACAAGCCGGCCCGCAAAACGGTTTATGATCTCATCAGCCATACGGTTAAAATCTTCACGATATTTAAGGCAGGACAGGGTGATGTCAAATGTCCTCGGCTGGTAGGATACCCGGCCAAGCGCCTCAGTGTATCTGATTGGGGAATGTCTCCCCGGCACTATGATCGTACTGGTCTGCGGGCGCGGCGCCGGGAAGTTGATACCCTCACGAAGCCAGCCGAGATTTAACATAGAAACATTATTCAGTTTTTATATCAGGAATCATAGGCTGAGCCTCCTTTGCAGTTTTTGCGATTTTCCGAGCCCTCCGTCAATATCGGGGAGCAGATGACCTACAAGCGTCCCGTCCTCAAGATAGATTCCCTTCTGCTGTTGTCGGCAATGATGGCGAGGTATTTTTTCCATAGCCGTTATGTTAAGACGTGCGGAAAGGATATTTTCAAGCTGGTCGTAAAGCCTTTCAACGGAAGGATCGCTTCCTTGCCCGCCTCTCCGCATGCCATAAGGCTTGAACCGTTCATGCCGAACACGGTCGGCTTTGCCATGATGCCGCCTTCCTTGTACCAGTCAATAGACAAGTGCGGGACGCTCGGCGGGGAGATGGACAGCTTGCCGCTCACCCGAAAGTGCGGCGCTTGATATGCGGCAGGGAAAGTTTCATGCCGCTGAAAAAATCCCCTGATGGAATCCACGATAGACTTCACCTTGTTTTTTTGCCGCTTCAATCGGCGTTATGATCGCATTTTTATCCCATTCCACACGCTTGCAGCTGTGGACTTGATGCCGTTAAACACAGACGATACCGTGCTTTTTACGGCATTGAAGACGCCTGACACCTTGCTCTTGGTGATCCCATCAACCACACTGCCGATCGTGGATTTGATACCGTCCCAGACAGAGGAAGCAACGGATTTTATCGCATTGAATACAGTTGTCACCACGGTCTTTATGGAATTCACAACCGTGCTGACTTTTGTTTTGATCGCATTCCAGACAGTGCTGAACACAGTCTTAATGGCGTTCATCACCATGGATATCACAGAGGATACGGCATTGATAACGGTCGTTACAACACTTCTTATCCTGTTCCACACGCTGATAACGGTTTCTTTGCAGTTCTCCCAGATAAAGCGGAACGGCAGGGTGATGATGTCAAATGCCGCTTCCAGTATCGAGCCGATAAACATCACTGCCGTCTGTACTGTATTTTTAATACCCTCCCAAACGCCTGTGAAGAATGAGACGATACCGTTCCAGATGCCTTCGAAAAGGTCTTGATATTCGTCCACACTTCCGCCCAGCTTGTGCCGAACCAGCCCAGCACGACATCCGCCACGCCTTTCAGCGCACATTCAGGATATTGGTAAAGAAAGACACCATGCCGTTCCAGATGGATGAAAATATCTCTTTGATGCCGTTCCACATCTGCGACCAGTTGCCCGTGAACAGGCCGATAAATACATCAAGGATGCCCGTTATAACTCCTGTCACTGTGGAGAGGATGTCTGCGATATGGTTGAACACACCCTCAAAAACGGGGGCAAGGAACTGGCAGAGGCCGTCCCAGACGGTTTTTATCACATCCGTGATGTCCTTAAAGCTGAAACCGAGGGCGTTCAGCCTGTCAACAATGCCCTGGCAGAACCCGGATACCGTTTCTTTTATCCGGTTCCATGTGCCGATGATGGCTTCACGGAATCCCTCATTTGTATTCCACAGATGCATAAAGGCAGCAACCAGCGTACCGACCACTGCCACCACCGCAACAACAGGCGCGGATATTCCGCCGATAGCCGCTCCCAGTTTACCCATCAGGCCGCTCATGCCGCCTACCTTTGCCGACAGGGGGTCATAATGCCCTGGGCGAGTGATGAGAACGCTTTCATTGCCGTGCCGACCTTTGAAATGGTCGTGCCGATAATGAGAAGCAGCGGGCCCTATGGCGGCGACTAAAAGAGCAATTTTTACAATTGACTGCTTTGTACCTTCATCCATGCCGTTCAGCTTATCAATAAATGCCTGGACATGGGAGACGATATTCCAGATCGCAGGCATCAGGATTTCCCCAAAAGCAATGGCTAATTCCTGTAACTGCGACTTTAATATTGTAAGCCGCCCCGCAAGGTTATCCTGCATGGTGTCAGCCATTTTTGCGGAAGCCCCGTCGCAGTTATCTATCGCCCCGGACAGCTTTGCGATATCGGCAGGGGCGGCATTCATAAGGGCAAGGAAACCGCTCATTGCATTCTTGCCGACAAGGGACTCAGCAAAGCATTTGCTTTTTCTGATTCGGATAACTGGCTGAAAGCCCCGCGGCAGTCTGCAAGGATATCCGACAGTCCGCGCATGGAGCCATCCGCATTGGTGGTGGCAATGGTCACATCACCAAGAGCCGCACCGCTGAGTTTGATATCGCCGGTCAGATTGTTCATGATGGAACGGAGCGATGTACCCGCCTGTGAGGACTTGATCCCCGCGTTTGCCATAAGCCCGATAGCCTCGGCGGTATCCTCTGCGGAGAAACCAAGCGCACCTGCAATCGGCGCACAGTATTTGAAGGTCTCTCCCATCATGCCGACGTTCGTGTTGGCATTCGAGCTTGCCTTTGCCGCAAGGATATCCGCAAAATGCCCGCTGTCCTTTGCAGTAAGTCCGAATGCGGTCAGGGCATCTGTTACAATGTCAGAGGTGGTCGCCAGATCCTCACCGGACGCCGCCGCAAGGTTCATGATGCCATCAATGCCCGAAAGCATATCCTCTGTTTTCCATCCAGCTATAGCCATAAAATTCATGGCTTCAGCGGCCTCGGATGCGGAATATTTCGTCTTAGCCCCCATCTCACGGGCTTTGTTGTCACGGAGGGCTTCCAGGTCTTTGCCGGTTGCACCGGATACAGCCGCCACCTTGCTCATCGAGGTGTCAAAATCTGCGGCAGTCTTAACGGCGGCAGTCCCAAGGCCGCCAATGACGGTTGTGACGCCCATCATTTTCTTTCCGGCTCCCGCTATGGTGTTGCCTGCGTTTTCTAACTTTCCGCCGACCTCGCCGATCTTTGCAAGGGTGGTATTGGTCCTTGCCGCTTCCTCCTGCAGGCGGCGCAGCTCCTGTTCGGTCTCCACGATCTCCCTTTGCAGGGCATCGTATCTATCCTGTCCGAGCGTGCCGTTTTCAAGCTGCTTTGCTTTGCCTGTATCTGTGCGGTTTTCAGCGTTTCCAGCTTATCCTTTGTCGCACCGATGGCATCCTTTAAAAGCCTCTGCTTCTGGGACAGAAGCTCCGTATTGCTTGGATCGAGTTTCAGCAGCTTGTTTACATCACGGAGGGAGGTCTGCGTGGTACGGAGCGTAGACTGCACACCCCTTTAAGGCTTTATCCAAACCCGTGGTATCGCCGCCGATCTCTACTGTGATTCCTTTGATCCTGTTCGCCACTCAGATTCCTCCTCTCCCTAAAAATGGGCGTAAAAATGCCCCAGAAACCTCTGGGGTGATAGTCAGAATTTATCGAAGTCCTCCTGCGTGGCCTTCTTTTTTTGTACTTCACATCATCGTTGGCTTTTTCCGTCCAGATATCGAGAACAAGCCCAATAGTTAAAAGGTCAAGGTCGGCTATGGAAATGCCGATCTCCACGCACCGTAGGAGGAACAGCGGTGTTGTCATTTCCCGCTCACTTGGGCGAAGTTTTTTTTAGTCTCCACATCCGCCACCATGTTCTCGCCCCACAGCTTGAGGATTTCAGGCAGTATCTCATAAATGGAGAACATATCGAACTGGTCGAGCCAGTCCTCGATGGTCGGCGGGATATTATTGTCGGCGTGGTAAGCCATGATATAAGCAACATTCTCAAATATTTCCAGGTCTTCGATCTGGAACTCATCCCCCCGTCCTCAGTCTTGCCTTTATAGGACTTCTCCAGCTTGGATAAATCCTTGAAGATGTCACGTTTGAATTTCGCACGGTATAATCTTGGAATGGTAGCCGAGGAACGGAACGGCACTTTCTTACCGCAGATCTCAATCTCTTTTTTTCAGCATTTATACTCCCTCCTCTGATGCAGGCGCAGGGCTTACATACACATTTTTATACCAGTCGTCATAAGCCGCTTTATCCGTGGTATCTCCGTCCTTGCTTTGACAAGGCCATCCGAGCGGGGATCAGCAGTAATGGACAGCGTCTCTGTGCCAGGCTCAATAGTATCCTCTTTTGTTTCGGACTCAATGGACTGGGCTGCCGCACAGCAGTTATACAGCACATGGCGGATCGCATTGATATCCCCCGTCAAACTCAAAGAGCAGGGCAAACTTCACGCTTTCACCCACGCCGCTGTTTTCCACAAGCACACCCTTGTCATCCAGTGCCTCCTGCAAAATCTCCGTCCTGAACCATTCGGGGATAAGGGCGATCTCCAGGTCGCCGCTGTACCCGGTGTTGGTGACGGAACGGAAATATACGATGCCGTCAGCGTAGAACGGGGGGAGAACTCGCCCTCTGCGTCAAGGCTGATGCTGACTGCTCCGGGGATAGCTTTCGGTTTTGCGTAGGTAAAAGATGCCACGCCCATCAAGCACAGCCTCCACTTTCTGTTCCGCCGAGAAGTCCTTATAATCGGTGTACAGTTCAATATTTACTTCACTCGCCTTAAAATACACCCTGCCGTCTGCTGAGAAGTTGTCACTGCCTGGAAACAGGTAGCAGATGAACGGCGGGTCTGCCACCTCGCCTTCCGCAAAATGGTCATAAGCGAAAGGCAGGTGTATCTCTTCAAGCATCTGAATGATCTTATCCATTTCTAAGGCACCTCTCAATCTCCGCCTCAAGCTGCCGGATGCCTGTTTCCTCCGCAGGGGCGCTATGGCTTTTTCCGCAACCCTGCCGCCGTTCCGCTTGGCGTGGCCGTGTTCCAGAAGGTGGGCAAGCTGATATTTATTCCTTGAATACACCGTGACCTCCAGTGCATTGGCAGTTTCCTTCGTATTCTTCACCGCCCAGCTTTTTGCATAAGCGCCCGTATCTTTCGGGGCATTTGCCCCGATCTCCTTTTTTACAGTGTTTCCCGCCTTGCGGACGGCTTTCTTCATGCCCTCTGTGGAAACATCCGCATAATCGTTCAGATACTCCATCACGGTATCCGCCAGTGCGGTTTTCTAGCAAAAATGGAAATTCTCCTGCCCATATCAGCGCCTCACTTTCTGGCATTTCAGCTTGACCGATCTCTTTTTGAAATTCTTATGGTCAATGCCGAGGATGTTATAAATCTCACCGTCATACAGCACACGGTAGCCTGTGGAATCAACAGCAGAAACAGCTTTGCAGTAACGGACGGCAAAATCAATCTTTGAATTGTCCACAACCGTCCCTTTGCATCTGTGTTTTCACTTGGCGATTCACCGCTGACGGTTGCATAACAGGAATAATAATCCGTCCACTCGTTTTTGTGGTTTCCTATCTTATCCACCGTCACCGTATTTTTCTGTACCGTTATCCTCACATTTAAAAGCGCAATGTCCATCAGAACTTACTCCTCCTGACTCCCTCAAGCAGGGAACGCAGGGAAAGGGTAAGGGCATGATGGTCTGCGTCCTCCCGGTGCTCATAAAGATATGCCACTGCATACATCACGGCAATCTTCGCAGTCTGTGTTTCGGAAAACTCCTCTGTGGACAGCCTTGCGATATCCGCACACAGGCTTTCCGCAGAGTGCAGGGCGTTTGTAATGAAACTGTCATCATCCCCAAAATCCACACGAAGGTACTGTTTCATTTCTTCCAGAGACACAATCATATATCCCACCACCTCACAGTGTTATTTGAAAAAATTATGCCTTCGCCGCTTTTTGCTGCAGCCTTGACCTTTAAGATTCTGCACCGCTTCCGCAAGCACCAGCTTGCCGTCCACACGCTCTTTTGCCACAAAGCCGATCATGCCGTTGCCAGCAAAAAGCTCTGTGAGCTGCTTGAATGAACGTGTGCCACGGTCTCCAATGTTGTAATATTTATAATCACCGAAAGCAATGGCATCTGCCGGGGCGTAAGGCGAAGTGTAAACCTCATAGCCAAGCAGTCTGTCCGGCTCTCCCTGGGTAATTGCAGGCTGCCACATATATGCGCCGTTGTTGTCCTTGAATGTGCGGATCTGTGCCACCGTCTTATCATTCATGATAAACCTTGCATTCTTTCTGTAAGGACGTTTGAGGGCATAGACAAGATTGATAACATTATCTGCCGTCAGGGCTTCAACCGTATCTGCAACCGTCCCGCCGCCTTTGCCGCAAACAGTCCCAAAGGCTGGCCTGTGCCTGTGCCGTTGAGGAATGCGTCCTCCTCGGCATTGAGAGTGCCTTTCCGAACTGTGCAGATGATGATATAGCTTTCCAGACCGAAAGCGTTATCATAGAGCAGCTCCTCGGTTACTTTGATCGCCACATGGAGCTTGTGTGCATCCAAAAGGATCTGGTCAAAAGTTGCATCACCGAAAGTCAGAGCGCCGCCTTCCTCGATCCATGCAGCCGCAGGCTTGGTAGCTGCGATATTGATTTTGTGGTCACCACTTGTAGTGATTTTCGTACCCAGCTTACGCATGATGTTTTCTTCCTCAAGCACATCGATCAGACGGCTGTCGTATTCCTCCGGCACAAGGTAACCGCCGTCCGCATCCACGCCTTCCTGCAGGACATTGGACACCTGCTTGAAATTGCTGCGGAGCGCCGCCAGCATACCCTCACGGTATACATCGGAAGCCCTGCCTGTCTTAGGCTTTTCACCGCCGCTAGTCTGCTTTGCGGGTTTGTCAGGATAGGTGTGTTGACGGGCTTGTTCAGCTCGTTTTCCAGAGCCTCCATCTGTTCCATACGCTCAGATCTCTGCACTGTAGTCCTTAATTTTCTGCTCCATTTTTGCATAGGCTCCGGCATCTTCCTTTGAGAGCAGGCCGTCCTTGTCACGCTTGCTCTCGACAAAAGCCTTTGCACCCTGCCACGCCTTGTTTCTTGCTTCCCTTAATTCCTGAATCGTCATAATAAAATTCCTCCAATTTTTAATTAAATCCAGCCGTTCCACAGGGAGTCGGCTGTGGTCTTTGGTTCCTGCTTTTGAATCCTGCATTTTTGCCAGCTTATCCATAAGCGAATTTGTCACTGCGGCACGGGAATATGTCATGCCTACTTTTTGGGATTTCCATATCCTCTGCTGTATTTCTCTGCATGATCCCATCTGCAAAGCCATACTCAACAGCCGAGTTAGCGTCCATCCAGGTTTCACGTCCATCAGCTTTGACAGCTTTTTACGGTCAAGCCCCGTTTTGATCTCATAGGCATTTATGATGCTTTCCTTGACCTCGTCAAGCATTGCAAACGGCTTTCTGCATCTCCGCCGAATCGCCCCATGCAATGGTTGCAGGATTATGGATCATCATCATGGAAACAGGGGACACAAGCACGGTATCTCCCGCCATTGCAATAACAGAGGCGGCGCTCGCCGCTATGCCGTCAATCTTTACAGTGACTTTTCCACTGTAATTGGTAAGCATATTGTAAATCTGTGCCCGGCGCCACGCAGTCGCCGCCTGGGGAGTTGATCTAGACGGTAATGTCACCGCGCCGGCATTTAGTTCCTCTTTGAAAAGCTCGCGGAGTGACGTCATCGTCAAACCAGCTTTCCTCGGCAATCGTGCCGTTCAGTTCAAGCACCCTCTCTGTGGTTTCCCCTTCTGTTCCGCTGTCCTGAACCGTCCAGTTCTTCCAGTTCCAGAACTTCTTCATTTTGGGTTTCCTCCTTCCCATAGGCCGCCCCTGACATGGAGAGAGGCATCATATTTCCGTTGATAAGATATAAATCCCCGCCATCTTCCGCAGGGAATACGGTCAATGTTTTCAAGCTCACGGATGTCATTCGCCGACATCCAGCCATTCTGCCTTGCTGTGGCATAGCCCTGCATACGGCTCTGGTAATCCCCCGGAGCAGTCCGTCAACATTGAATTTGATAAAATAACCTTGATGTATCATCCTGTGGAATCAGCGACCTCTGTATGGCCTGTTCCCATCGGACGAGCCACGGCTCAAGGGTATATTTTACAAATTCAAGCGACTGCTGCTCAATATTAGAAAAGCTCGACTTCTCAAGGTCGCCGACCATATGCGGAGGCACCCTGAAAATCCGGGCTATCTCATTTATTTGAAATTTTCTTGTTTTCAAAAACTGTGCTTCATAGGACTTATAGAAATCGGAGTATACTTCATGCCCTCCTCTAAAACTGCAATTTTATGGGCATTTGACGAGCCTCCGAATCCTGCGTTCCAGCTTTCACGTACCTTGTCAAGCTCTTTCACCGTCCCCGGATATTCCAGTATGCCGCTTGGGGGTAGCCCCGTTTGCATAAAACTTACTGCCGTATTCCTCGGCATTTTGCAATGGCAAGACCGATGGCATTTTTCGCCATAGCGATAGGGGAATAGCCGACCAGCCCGTCAAAGCCAAGTCCGGGGATATGCAAAGACATCATAAGGTGAAAGCCTTACCGTGCCGTCTTTCAGCGTTTTTGCGTCGTCACTGCTGACCATATATTCATAATACAGCCGCCCTTTTTCATCACGGTTCACCGTCATCCTGCCGGGCATCAGCGGTACAGTCCCATGACTTCGCCTTTGCCGTTGCGGATAATCTGCGAATAGGCATTGCCCCAAAGGAGCAGATGCGTCATAAGCGTTTCCCGGAACACAAAGGAAGTCATCTCCGTGTTAGGCTCATCATGCAGCAAAAAATACAACGGATTATCTACCGCCTTTTCCTTACTGCTTTTGTCGGTATATTGGTAGAGGTGCGCGGCAGTCCTGCCACCGCCTCAGACAAAATACGGACGCAGGAATACACCGTTGTCATCTACATGGCAGAGCGTTCACTGACACGCTTGCCCGATGTTGAATTTCCCATGAAAAAGCGGTATGCACTGCCCGATGTGCTGTTCCTGGGTGCATCCCTTGAACGAAACAGACCGCTTAAAAATCCCATATCTCCTCACCGTCCTTTACAAAAATCGCATAAAGAAAGCACCTACCATTTCTGATAGATGCTTATAAAAAAATTAAAATTCAGTTGTTTGTTCCAATTGCCGCTTTATATCCCGACCTCCATAGATAATACGGACAATATTTATAACGCCTGTTTCTTTCTTTTGGCAGATAAAATACAAGATAGTTATCAACGGGAAAATATCTCAAATTCTGTGACTTCCACGGTTCTTCCTCATAGACTTTATATCTTTCAGGCATATTATCAAGCGTTCTGACAGCCTTCATTATCCTGTCAGACTGACGGCTCGCTGTATCGGGTACGAGCAATTCCAAAAGCCAAATATTCATAAAATCGCTTTCAAGTCTTCTCTTGCGTGTCGGGTATAATTTATCTTCCATCTCATATGCCATACAACCTGTGCATTTCTTCTTCTACTTCATCAGCCGAATATACCCTGCCATTTTCTATATCAGCCATTCCTTTTGCAAGCTCTGAATCAAGCTGTTCTTTGGTAAGTTCACCCATAGCAAGAGGTTTTTTCACAGGAAGTTTCATTTCAAACGGAATGCCTCTTTGATTACCACCTGCCTTAAAAACATACCAACAGCATTTGACATTGGAATCCCAAGCTGGTTCAGTATGCTTTCAGCCTGTTCTTTTACTTCGGGTTCGACCCTTGCGAATACATTTGATGTTCTTGCCATATCCATCGCCTCCTGCATATATTATAAGCGATTTGCTTGCAGATTGCAAGCTATCAGATGAATTTTCATCAAAATTTCATTTTTACAAAAATAAAATCCCCCCTGTGGTCATACACGCTTTCTGTCACGACATTTCCGAACCGTATCGCACGGTCAAGCCCCATGATAGTGGCCACCGCACCGTCTATCTTTTCTGTGGACTTTTCCTTATCCGCCTTGATATTCCCTGCAGGGTCAGTCCGAATAAAGATATTGTCCATCATCCAGCGCAGGACAGGGTGGCCGCCGTGTGCGATCTTCTGTTCAAGCACCAGTTTCATAAGCTCCTTTGTGGGCGGCGACATATCCTTAAATCCCTGCCCGAATGGAACAACAGTAAATCCCATGCCCTCCAAGTTCTGCACCATCTGTGCAGCGCCCCAGCGGTCAAAGGCGATCTCTCGGATATTGAAACGCTCTCCGAGCCGTTCAATGAATTTTTCGATATAGCCGTAATGCACCACATTGCCTTCCGTGGTCTGCAAAAATCCCTGCCTTTCCCAAACGTCATAAGGCACATGGTCTCGGCGCACCCGCGGCTCAAGGGTATCTTCAGGTATCCAGAAATACGGCAGGATCATATATTTATCATCTTCATCCAATGGAGGCGGAAACACCAAAACAAAAGCCGTGATATCGGTGGTGGAGGATAAGTCAAGACCGCCGTAACACACACGCCCCTCCAGGTCATCTTCCCGGACAGGGGAATGCACAGCCGTCCCATTTGTCCATCGGCATCCAGCGGACAGCCTGTTTCACCCACTGGTTCAGCCTTAACTGCCTGAATGAATTTTTTCCTCGCCGGGATTCTGCTTTGCTGACTCACAGGCAGTCTTGACTTTATCAATGCCGACCGTAATGCCGAGGGAAGGATTTGCTTTTTCTTCCATACCTTTGGGTCAGTCCAATCGTCACCCTCATCCGCACCATAAATCACGGGATAAAATGTCGGGTCAATCTTCTGCCCTCTAAAATATCCTTTGCCTTCTGGTGTGTTTCATAGCAGATGCTGTTGGTATCTGTTCCCGCCGTTGTAATGAGAAAAGTATAACGGGCTGCATCCTGGCATCGCCTGAGCCTTTGGTCATTACATCAAACAGCTTTCTGTTCGGCTGGGTATGCAGCTCATCAAACACAACACCGTGGATATTGAATCCGTGCTTGGAATAAGCCTCTGCTGACAGCACCTGGTAAAAAGAGTTTGTCGGCAGGTACACGATCCTTTTCTGCGAAGCGAGGATTTTGACACGCTTATTCAGGGCAGGACATATCCGCACCATATCCGCCGCCACATCAAATACAATGGTTGCCTGCTGGCGGTCGGCGGCACAGCCGTAAACCTCGGCACGTTCCTCGCCATCCCCGCAGCAGAGCAGGAGGGCGACTGCCGCAGCAAGCTCTGATTTTCCCATTTTCTTCGGTATCTCCACATACGCCGTATTAAACTGCCGGTAGCCGTTTGGCTTCAGCGTACCGAATAAATCCCTGATTATCTGTTCCTGCCAGTCGATCAGTTCAAATGGTTTTCCCGCCCATGTGCCTTTGGTATGGCAGAGGCTTTCTATGAACATCACGGCAAAGTCGGCTGCACCTTTATCATAGCTGCTGTCCTTTGCCTTGAATTTTGTCGGCCTGTATTTTTTCAGCTTCCGCAAACTCCCACCTCCATCCGGGCATAAAAAATGGCCTGCCAATGGCAAGCCGGAATCTGTCTGTATCGGAATACAGAGCCTTGCGGCTCCGCACCCTGGAATATCTTTTTTCTTATTTTGCAGCCTGCTCCATGCATTCTGTCCTGCACTGCCGATGTGGTCCAGGCGGCATTCGATATCGCCAAGCCCTGTCTCTTCCGGCGTTTCCACAAACTCGTAAATGTCGGCTGTGAACCCGCCCCTGTAACAGGCGTCCGTAACCAGGACATAGTCCCCAAATTTCAATACGCTGTCGTAAGTGGCGCTGACCTTCATCTGCAGTTTTTCCATCGTAGTAAAATCTTTCACCGCTGTTCCCTCCGTTTTCGGTATTTTCCCATGCCTTTACCCGATGCTGAAAAGGTAGCCGTGTGTCTTTTTCATATTCATCGGAACCGAATGCCTTGCCTTATGCGGGCTGTTGATCTCCACCAGCCCCTCCAGCCTGCAAACCGTTCTGTGTGAAGAGCCATGCAGTGTCAACCGCACCGCTCCAGCCGGAGGAAAAGGTGAAATAGCTGATGCCGTTCTCCCGAAGGGCCCCGATCATGCCGGCCACATCCTTATCCCAAACCGCCTCATGGAAGTCAATGTATTCATTCCCGCAGTCACGCGCCTCTTCGTAAAGGCGGTAAATCCTGACGCTGTTTTCACCCGCCGTGTCGATGCCGTCCATCAGTAAATTGTAAGCATCCCTTGCGCCTGCATCCCGGCTTCGTCCTCCGCGGTCTTTGCTCGTGCTTCAGACACTCGTCCTCCTCATCGGATGGGTCAATTTCCTTTTCTCCATCCTCGTCTGCTGGTGCTATACTAAAAAGTGGACAGCAAAAAGCGAAAGATGGTATAATAATAAAAAAGGAGAGAAACACATGGAAAACACCAAGTATACAGAGGAATTCAAGCAAAGCATAGTAAGCTTGTATGAATCCGGAAAAAGCAGTACACAGATATGCAAAGAATACGGAATGAGCAGTTCCACGTTGCATAAATGGATCAAAAAAATATACAAAAAGTCCAGGTTTCAGAAACTGAAACCATGACCATGACCGAAATCAAAAAAAAATGCAAAAGAAATTAGCCTTGCTTGAGGAGGAAAATATAATATTAAAAAAGCAATGGCTATCTTCTCAAGGGAATCCGGGAAAGAGTAGAACTGATCTCCCGGCTTTCAAAGGAGCATTCCATCAAACTTCTGTGCAAAGTTTTGAAGGTAGCCAGAAGCACATATTACAGCATTTTTTAAATCATAAAGCTTCCAACCGTGAAATAGAAAACAATATTCTGAAGTCAAAAATATTCAAAGTTTACTGTGATAATCGAAAAGTATACGGCTGTATAAAAATCACCCGTATATTACGAGAGGAAATTTCCGAGTAAAGAAATTGTGGAGCGTGTGCGTAAAAAAGCGTATCCTGCCGGAACGAGGGTGGAGCTTCGGAAAATGGACGACCGCCAGGCTCCTCCGATTGGTACGAAAGGAACCGTAACAGGCGTTGATGACACAGCGTGGGACAATGGCGCCATCTCCATGTGATCTTCGGTGAGGACGAAATACGCAGGATTTAGGTGTATCCGGCACAAATATACACAAGATATTGCAGGAATGATTGTGTAGTAATCGTATTGCTATATTCCCGGACAGACGCTAATATGTGTACACCGAAAGGGAAAAACAAAGAAAGATCAGGCGGAGGTACACACCATGAACGATAAGGTTTTAAGACAGGTTGAGGAAATGAAAAAGCAGACCATCGGGGTCGAGGTTGAGATGAACAACATTGCAAGGGATAAGGCGGCGAAGGTTGCGGCTAAGTTCTTTGGAACAGGAAGATACGAGAACACGGCGGGCAGGAACGGATACAGTACATGGTCAGCCTGGGATGCGGACGGCAGGGAGTGGAAATTCCAAAAGATGTCAGCATTGCGGGACCGGACAGCGAAAAATGCGAACTGGTGACGCCAATCCTCACCTACGCAGATATGGAGCTTCTGCAGGAGCTTATCAGGCGGCTCAGACACGCAGGAGCAAAGAGTGATGCCACGAGGGGCCGCGGAATCCACTGCCACATAGGTGCAAACGGACACACGCCGCAGACGCTCAGAAACCTTGCAAACATCATGGCAAGCCACGAAAGCCTTTTTAGCGGATGCCCTGAACCTTGACAGGGGCAGGATGAACCGCTACTGCAGGACGGTTGAGCCGGGATTTTTAGAGCACTCAACAGGAAAAAGCCAAAGACAATGGCACAGCTTGCGGATATCTGGTACACCTCCAACGGTGCAAACTACGGCAGGACACACCATTACAATGACAGCAGATACCATATGCTCATTACCATGCGACCTTTACGAAAGGAACGATTGAATTCAGATTATTCAATTCGACGCACCTGCAGACGGTAAACAAGAATGGCCTTCATGCGGGACAGTTAAAATCATACATCCAGCTCTGCCTCGCACTCAGCCAGATGGCAAAGGAAGTGAGGACGGCATCACCGAAGGAACAGCAGAAAGAGAATCCGAAATATGCAATGAGGACATGGCTTTTGAGGCTTGGATTCATCGGCGACGAGTTTAAAACGGCAAGGGAGATCTTAACAAAAAGGCTTGCAGGCGACACCGCTTTCAGAAACGGCAGGGCCGCTTGAAGGGACCGCAGGGGGTTAGCCTCCTGCCACCTTTCCGACCGCTTCGGCGGTCTTAAGGTGGTAGAAGGGTGAGTCCCGCCTCCCGGCTCGGTCGGTGCTTCTGCCTTTGGCAGAGGCCGCCACTGGCGACCCGCACCCCTCGGAAAGGACGGATACCACTATGGAAAAAAGATATTATATCGCTTAAGGAAGCAACCTGAATATCAGGCAGATGAAAATGAGATGCCCGTCGGCAAGGATCATCGGCACGGCTGAGATACCGGATTATGAACTGCTTTTTCAAGGGCAAAAGAAGACAGGTTCTTACCTTACCGTTGAACCAAAGACAGGTGAAAGCGTTCCCGTTGCAGTGTGGGAGACCACGGAGGAGGATGAAGCGGCTCTTGACCGCTACGAGGGATTCCCTGCCTTTTATTACAAGGCAGAGATGAAACTGCCTATCAGGGGCATCCGGACAGGGAAAATCCGGAACCGCAGGGTTTATGTCTACATCATGCATGAGGACAGACCGCACGGTGTGCCGAGCGGATATTATGTCCGCACCTGCCTTGAGGGATACCGTGATTTTGGATTTGATGAAGAGGTTTTATTGAAAGCTGTGGAGAACAACAGGAGGAACTGCCATGAAGCATAATGAGATAAGGATCAAGACCTGCCTCGCGCTGCGGGAAGATATACAGCGGTGCGCCTGCCCTTTCGAGGGCGGATAATAAAACCTTTTTATGCCCGGATTGCGGAACCCGTGAGGCGCTTGAGAGAAAGCATTGGTGTAGAAGCCGATGAGCAGGAGCAGATTTTGGAAATGATACACCGTTCCATGCAGCCGTAAAGTACACAAATCCACTGCGGAATGATTGTGTAGTAATCGTATTGCTATACCCTTGGATAGACGCTAATATGTGTACTACCGAAAGGAAAAAAAAAAAAACGGAGGCACACACCATGAAAAGAATATTTTTTGCAGAAACATATACGCAGGTGCAGGAGCTGAAAAAGCAGTACAATGCGGCAAAGACCGCGGAGGATGAAGCCAGGATGCAGGCTGCAAGGGATGCTTACAATTTACTGATGGACAGCATCAGCACGGCGGGTGAAAACAGCGTCAGGATTTACCGCCTTTACGAAGAGGCGCGTGACTGCGGGAATGAATACATTGACTTCCATGAGGTGGTCTGGGATAAGGATGTGGCCGGCATGATCGGAGCCCTGCGGAGAACGGCATCAGCCATTTCACCTTTCCTCCGGCTGGAGCGGTGCGGTTGACACTGCATGGCTCTTCACACAGAACGGCTGCAGGCTGGAGGGGCTGGTGGAGATCAACAGCCCGCATAAGGCATTCGGTTCCGATGAATATGAAAAGGCACACGGCTACCTTTTCAGCATCGGATAAAGGCATGGGAAAATACCGAAAACGGAGGGAACAGCGGTGAAAGATTTTACTACGATGGAAAAACTGCAGATGAAGGTCAGCGCCACTTACGGCAGCGTATTGAAATTTTGGGGACTATGTCCTGGTTACGGACGCCTGTTACAGGGGCAGGTTTACAGCCGACATTTACGAGTTTGTGGAAACGCCGGAAGAGACGGGCTTGGCGATATCGAATGCCGATTAAATCACATCGGCAGTGCGGAACAGACATTTCCCGATAACGGCCATGCCATCAAATGGTGCATGGAGCAGGCGCAAAATAAAAATATTCAGGGTGGATGATGATGATGTGTGATGATGATGATGTTGTTGATGATGATGATGATGATGATGATGATGATGATGATGGC
>VOFK01004112.1_pt1 | contig 18504 bp, 16 predicted proteins | sample 5384121 | NCBI WGS metagenome assembly VOFK01 (sample SAMN12384730, study PRJNA508395) | human gut metagenome | isolation source: healthy gut J | host: Homo sapiens
ATTTAATAAAAACAGGATATAGACATCATTAATGTCAAATAGGCTTGTACAATTTACCTGTAAGTGAGGTAATGAAACATGTGTACAGAATTTAATTTAAAAATAGATGAATCTACTGAGTTGCTAGATACAAAAAACATTTGATGACTACGATACAAATGAATTGCTACTATTATCCGATACTATTAAACAATCATGCTTTTGAATTTCTATTCAATTCTCATATTGAGTGCTGCCCTTATTGTGGAAGCATTCATATCGTTAAGGCTGGAAAAACAGTAAAGGAAGACAACGTTATAAATGCAATAATTGTAAACGAAGATTCATTAATAGTACAAATCATCTATTGCATTGGTCTCATTTATCAAAAGAACAATGGGAAATCTTATTCTATTCTTCATTGAACAATGATTATTTATCTAAAACTGCAAAGCTTGTAGGTATCAGTATCGTTTCAGCTTTTTATAACAGACATAAACTTATGTATGTGCTTAATGAATTGGTAAACAAAAAGCAATTGTCAAAGAAAATTGCACTAGATGAAACATATTTGACTTACCAAGCTAAGGGGTTTGTAAACCAAAATCGTAGAGGTATAAGTAAAAGATAAAATTGGTATCGCATGTGCAATAGATGAAGATGGAAATTATATTGTACACACAGCAGACAGAGGTCGGCCCACCTCTAGCACGCTAATAGATATTTTTAAAAAACACAATACGTCCTGGATCAATCGTAATCAGTGATAGTCAAAGAAGTTATCATCAATTAATGGATGCATTGAATATAAAATGGATCAAAAATACCATCAGGTGAAAAAATCGAAAGATGGATATACCTTAGAAATGGTTAATCGTCTTCATGACAGAATCAAAGCATTTTTTCAGAGGCAAAAGAAATGTAATGACACATTATCTACAAGGTTATCTAGCATTATTTCAATATAGTGAGTTACATACAATGATGATTGGAAGCAAGATGTTTCAAGATGAATTCATGAAAATCAACAATATATTAAGTGGCATTCGAAATAAAGATATATGCCCAGAAGTCAATTTATATAAGACGTTGTATGAGTGTTGATTTTAGCTTTATATCCTAATTTATTAAATGTGTCTTATAAAAAAGAAAAAAAGACTGGAATTTTCAGCCAGCCTTTGACATTAGAATAATCCTACGATCTTACCATTTTCATCCACATCCATGTCTAATGCACTTGGATGTTTTGGAAGTCCTGGCATTGTTAATACTTTTACCTGTTAGAGCAACAATGAAGCCAGCACCTAAACTTGGGCGTAATTCACGAACTGTAATTCTAAATCCTGTAGGACGACCCATTACTTTACCATCATCGGATAATGACATTTGTGTCTTAGCCATACAGATTGGTAATTTATCCCATCCTAATTCATTGAATTTCGCAATTTGTGCTTGTGCCTCTTTCTGTAAAATCAACACCATCTGCACCATATACTTTTTTTGGCAATGGTTTCTATTTTTTCTTTCAATAGTCTTATCTAAATCATATAAAGGAGCATAGTTATTTTCTTGATCACATAACGCAACTACTTTGTTTTTGCTAAATCAATAGCGCCTTCTCCACCTTTTGCCCATACTTGAGATAATGACATTGGGTGGTTGTTTTCTTCACACCATTTTTCTAATGCAGCTACTTCAGCCGGTGTATCTGTCGCAAATTCATTGATTGCAACAATGTATGGTAAACCAAATTGTTGTACAGTATCAATATGTTTTGCTAAGTTTTCACATCCTGCAAGCATAGCCTCTACATTTTTTCTTCTTTTAAATCTTCTAAAAGCAATTCCACCATGTTGTTGTTTTAAGGCACGAATTGTCGCAACGATCACAACTGCATTTGGTTTAAGATTTGCCAATCGACATTTGATATCCAAGAATTTTTCAGCTCCTAGATCCGCACCAAATCCAGCTTCTGTAACTGTATAATCTGCAAGTTCTAGACATGCCTTTGTGGCAATAACAGAAAGTTACATCCATGCGCAATATTCGCAAATGGACCCCCATGAATCAATACTGGATTGTGTTCAAGTGTTTGAACAACATTAGGCAATACAGCATCTTTCATAACCATAGCCAATGCACCTTCAATACCTAAATCATGTACATATACAGGCTTGTCATCATAAGTATATGCCACAAGCATTTTTCCAAATCTTTTTTCTTTAAATCCATTAAATCATCTGCCAAACATAAAGCTGCCATGATTTCACTTGCGACAGTAATATTAAATCCGTCTTTACGTTCAACTCCATTGGCTTTTGCACCACAACCAATTGTAATATTACGCAAAGTACGATCATTCATATCTAAACAACGTTTGAATGTTACTTTTTCAGGATCAATATTCAATTCATTTCCCTGATGAATCACATTATCTAAGCATGCACTTACTAAGTTATTGGCAGTCGTAATCGCATGCATATCTCCCGTAAAGTGAAGGTTGATATCTTCCATTGGTACGACTTGGGCATAGCCACCACCTGTAGCTCCACCTTTTAATCCAAATACTGGACCTAAACTTGGTTCACGTAAAGCCATCATCGTTTTCTTACCTAAACGATTTAAGGCATCCCCTAAACCAACTGTTGTCGTACTCTTTCCTTCTCCAGCCTTAGTAGGATTAATAGCTGTGACTAATACTAATTTTCCATGAGGATTATTTTCAATGGATTTTAAATAATCAAAAGACAATTTAGCTTTATATTTTCCATAATGTTCCAAGCTATCTGCAGGAATTCCAATTTTTGCGGCAACCTTTTCAATGGGTTCCATGACACATTCTTGTGCAATTTCTAAATCTGTTTTAGCCATTTTACATATCCTTCTTTCCAATATCATTTCTGTGAAATAAATCTTTACATTGAATCTTTTCTAATTCTTTATATGTATGATCAAATGCAGTCTGTAAGTCATCTTCTAGAGTAACGACCATTAAAACACGTCCACCATCTGTGACTAATCCTTCATCTGTCATTTTTGTTCCCATGTGGAAAACCAATCCATCTACATCGTCAACGCCTGTAATCAAAGATCCTTTTGTAGAGCTTGCAGGATAATTTGTACTTGCGAGTACAACACCATGACTTACTTTATCTGTCCATTTTAATTCAACTGGTTTATTATCCATTAAATCTAAAATAGCTTGGACAAAATCACTTTCTAAACGAGGCAGAATAACTTCGGCTTCTGGATCTCCAAAACGTGCATTGAATTCAATTGTTTTAATACCTTTTTCTGTCAACATCAATCCACCATATAAGAATCCAGTAAATGGTACCCCCTCTTTAACCATGGCACTTGCCATTGGTTTCATGATTTCATGCATAGCCTCATCGATAATTTCAGAAGTAATCTTCTTAACTGGACTATAAGATCCCATACCACCTGTATTAGGACCTTTATCTCCATCAAATACACACTTGTGATCTTGGGCTACTTCTAAAGGTACTACTGTTTCATTATGTACCAAACAAATCAAAGAAAATTCAAATCCAAATAAGCATTCTTCAATAACTACTGAATTATTTTCAATCGCAAATGCAATATCTAATGCTTCTTTAGCCTGTTCTAATGTAGAAGCTACAGTAACACCTTTTCCAGCTTTTAAACCATCTTCCTTGATAACGATAGGAGCCCCTTGTTCTTGTACGTATGCCCATGCAGATTCTAAATCATAGAATGTTTTATAAGCTGCCGTTGGAATATTATATTTTGCCATGATCTTCTTGGCAAAATCCTTACTTGATTCGACTTGAGTCGCCTTCTTATCTGGCCCAAAAATTTTTAGGCCTTCTTTTTTAAACGCATCTACAACACCTAGAGCTAAAGTGGCCTCAGGACCTACGATGGTTAAATCTACATTTCTTTCTTTTGCCAAAGTGACAAGACCATCTACATCATTGTCTTTCACATCGACACATTCTCCAATTTTTGCCATTCCAGGATTGCCTGGTGCACAAATCAACTCATCACATAAAGCTGAACGTTTACATGCATACGCAAGTGCGTGTTCACGTCCGCCCTTACCGATAACTAGTATTTTCATTGCGTTTTAATCTCCTTTTTCTTTACCTTTCAATCATAACAGAAAAAAAAAAGACCATAATGGGTCTTTATTCACAAATTTTTAACAGAAAAAGGGTAGAAACAGACTTTCCACCCTCCATTTGTTAAACTTTTAAGAATTGTGCTACATCTAGCACGAAAATTGTGGCTCCACCAACAGTAACTTCCACAGGAAAACTTGCATAACGGCCAATATCATAACTAGCTGTACTAGGTACAATTTCCGTTCGCTTACTTGAATATTCCTTGATGATATCAATAGCTGCTTCCACTTTTTCGTCTTCACAACCAATAATCAACGTTGTATTGCCTGCGCGAAGGAATCCACCAGTCGTTGCTAATTTAGTAACAGAAAAACCATTTTTATTTAGTGCATTACTTGCCACTGGACTATCGTCATTTGATAAAATTGCTAGGATAAGTTTCATAGTGCTTCCCCCACCTTTCTAAGGTTATTATATAAAAATTTATGCGCAACTACAACAAGAAAAAAGAACCATAATCTTTAGAACAATCCACACTATTTCATGTATAATAAGAATTAAGTTTAGTGGGGTCGTATATGTTAATAAAGAAACATTCAAATCTTTTGGAGATCCAATATGATCGATAAAAGAAAAAAAGACAAATTTGGAAATGGATTGATTGCATTTCTATTTATATGTATTATTTTCTTATTATGTTATGCTTTTAAAAATCCAGTTTTATTATATTCATCCAATCCAGAAGTAGAAATCAATCATGAATATGATCCAAAGAAGAATATTCAACAAGTTTTTTTTTCCATTCAGATTCAGATGTAAAGATTTCAGGAAATATTAATATAAATAAAATTGGAAATTATGAAATCACATATCAATTAAAGAATTATAAAAAAACATGTAAAGTATCTGTAAAAGATACAAAAGCACCTGATTTAAAAACTTAAAGCATATAAGGCAGATATGAAAGAGGATATTAAGCCTGAATCCTTTGTCGAAAGTATTAAGGACGATTCTAAAGTATCACTATCCTTTAAGAAAAAAACCTACAAAGGATAAAGAACAAACGATAACCATCATCGCAAAAGATGAACATGGAAATAAAGCAATGAAAGAGACAACTCTAACGTTAGTCAAAGATATTGAAAAACCAATTATTCATACAGATACTATTTCTGTTTATATGGGTTCAAAGCCAAACTACAAATCCTATATTGAGGTAACAGACAATTTGGATTCTAAACCAAAAATCAAGATTGATTCTTCAAAAGTAAAGACCAAGAAAACAGGTACTTATAAATTGTTAGTAACTGCTACAGATCGTTCGGGTAATAAAGCTAAGGCTAAAATCAATGTAACTGTTGAAGAACCAAGTAAAGTTGTATATATGACATTTGATGATGGTCCTAGTGAAAATACAGATAAAATATTGAAGATCTTAAAGAAATATGATGCGAAAGCTACTTTCTTTGTGACAGGAAACAATCAAAAATATAACAGTTCTATCAAAAAGGCTGCAGATCAAGGCAACACAATTGCACTTCATACTTATACACATGATTATGCGAATGTTTATTCTTCTACTACTGCTTATTTTGAAGATTTACAAAAAGTGAGCGACATGGTCAAACAAATCACAGGTAAAGCACCAAAATATATTCGTTTCCCTGGTGGTTCAAGCAATACAATTTCAGCACAATATTCGCAAGGAATCATGTCTGCACTCGACAATATGGTGCATGAAAAAGGATATGAATATTTTGATTGGAACTGCTCAAGTGGAGATGCTGCATCCAATACCGTGCCAACACAAGATATTGTGCGCAATGCGACAAGTTGCGATTACGAACAAATCATGATTTTGTTCCACGATTCAAGTCCAAAAACAACAACGGTTGAAGCATTACCAGAAATCATTAAAAGCTATAAAGAAAGAGGATATGTCTTTAAAGGAATCTGCGATGATACGCCAATCTTCCATCATGGAGTCAATAACTAAGTCAGCAAATGGCTGGCTTTTTTTGTACCTGCAGAAAAAAATCGAAGGAATTAACCTTCGATTACTGCTTTGTAGTACTTTAATAAATCTTGCATCAATTTGATGCTTTCTTCTACCTGATTTTCATTCATCACTGCAACTTTTGTATAGTTATGTAATAAAATAGGTCTAGAAACATTATATGTTTCAGCTAAATGATTGACCCAATCTTGTGCTTCTAAGCCTTGCTGTTTTGTGATAACACCTTCAGATATAATTACACCTTTTACACCTGCAAGAGATACGGGTACACTCCATTTAACTAGTCCTGCATGACATGCATACTTTTGTGGTTCGTTCGATTTTAAAGCTCCTGTATAATTTTCAAAAGTACATTCATCACATTGACGTAATGCAGATGAACTTGTTTTTAAACATTTACAAAAGAAATTTTTCTCCTTTGCGCTACTAATCTCTGTTTCGTCTTGCACAAAATAGCATCTTAATCCGGTAATATGGTAATACGCATCCATTACCTTTTTGGATTGCTTCTTTAGGCAACATAAATAACACCTCAAATCCTTTTCTTATCTTAATTAAATCACTTTCAATGATTGATTTCAAGGTTTTTGTAAGCCGTTTCAGCTATGCTTTTTCGTATATTAAAAACCAGATGTTATCATCTGGTCATATTAAATTCCTTTTATTGTATGAAATGCATGTTGCGCTGCAATGGCACCATCATTACATGCGGTAACAACCTGCCTTAATTCTTTATCAATGACATCTCCAGCCGCATAAATTCCTGGTATCTTTGTTTGACAATTCGCATCTACCAAAACATATCCACGCTCATTTAATACACCTAAATCTTGTACACAATCCGTATTTGGATCTTGTCCAACATAAGGGAAAATACCTGAACATTCAACAATCTGCGTTTCATGTGTATCCACATTTTCTAATTCAATACCCGATACTTTTCCTTCCAAACTTAAAATTTGAACAGGAATATGTTTCTTGATGACATGAATCTTCTCATTTTCTTCAATCTGACTTTGAATATGTTCTTCCGCTCTAAATACATCTCTTCGAATCACAATCGTTACACTTCGTGCAAGCCCTGCAAGATAAATCGATTCTTCTAATGCCGAGTTTCCTCCGCCAATCACGACTACATCTTTATCTCTAAAAAATGCCCCGTCACAAACGGCACAGAAAGAAACACCATGTCCAAGATTTTCTTTTTCTCCAGGTATATTTAACAATCGTTCTTTTGTACCTGTAGCAAGTATTATGGCTTTACCATTCACAACACTTCCATCGCTTAAATATACATCTTTATTTTCATCAATCTTATTTACTTCGCCATACGCATATTCAGCTTGAAAAAGAAGTAGCTTGATCCAAACATATCCATCGCAAGCTGCGTTCCTTCTATTTCTTTAACACCTGGATAATTACTGATTTTATTGGTTTTAATCAACTTTCCTCCCGGCGCTCCATTTTCTAAAATTAATGTTTTTAATCCGGCCCTTGAACCATAAAAAGTGCTGCACTTAAGCCTGCTGGCCCAGCACCTATTATCACCAAATCGTATTGTCGCTCCATATGTGATCCTCCTTACATAATGGTATTAACTGCATCAAATCATCGATAACTTTACATGGCTTTGCTTCTTTTAATGCTTCACGTTGTTTTTCATCGACACTAAATCCTACAGAATAGGGCCATATTCTTTGCGGCTACAATATCCGCAACATTGTCACCGACATAAATACAATCATCATGACTAGTATGTAATAAGTTACACGCTTCAATCAAGCCAGATGCACTTGGTTTAGGTTCTGGTAAATTTTCTTTTCCCAACACAACATCAAAATACACATCTAATCCCGATTGTTTTTTAATCCTCTTTTTACGACTTCAATACGCTTATTTGAAACAACTGCACATTGTATATTTTCTTTTTTCAATCCTTCAAGCATCTCTTTAGCATGAGGGATTTCTTTTAATAATTCTTTATGAAGCGATTTATTGATGATTTGATAACGATCAATGATACTTTGAACTTGATCTTCTGGAAAATACTTTGAAAAAGTAACTTCAAGGGTGGGTCCAAAAAATGTATACAATTCTTCATTTGACAATTCATAATCTGGTTTAAGTTCTTTAAATACTCTTCTAAATGTTTCAAAAACCAATTGTTGTGAATCAATCAATGTCCCATCTAAATCAAACAACACAACAGGCTTTTTCTTCCAATGAAATGTTTTATGAAATACCCCCATTAAGCCAAGACAACCAACACCCATTAAAGCTAAAGATACAAGTTGAGCTGTACGAAGGCCCAATACCATTAAAGAATCTGTTCGCATTCCTTCAATCACAAAACGTGTAATGCCATACCAAACCATGTACATAAATCCGCAGTCACCGCGTCTTTTATACCAATACTTACGGAAAATAAATGTAATAAACAAGAATCCTAATAGATTACATACACTTTCAAATAAGAAAGTAGGCATTCGATAGGCTCCATCAATAAACATTTGATTTTTAATAAATGCTGGATAATGCGCAAAGAAGCTCTCAGGTACAATGCCACCATAGGCTTCTTGATTCATAAAGTTTCCCCAACGACCAAATGCTTGTGCAAGTAAAACGGTTGGCATGATTAAATCAAACATTCTTAAAAATGAAATTTTTCGTCTTTTGAAAAAGAACAAACTAAATATGAAACCTGCAATCAATCCTCCATGAATGGCCAAACCGCCGTTCCAAATGGCAACGATTTCATTCATATGTTGAGAATAATATTGCCATTCAAAAATAACATACCATGCTCTTGCACCTAGAATCCCTATAAATAACATAGGAACAACATAATCATCTAGAACTTCTGGTGCGTACCCCCATTTTTTCATGGTTCTTTGGCATAGTAAATAGGCGCACAATGCGCCTGTTAAAATTAAAACGGCATACCATGCAATTTCAAAAGATCCAAAAGAAACAAAAATTTTAGTGCTCGGAAACAGATGCATCGAATTCCTCCTTCTTATTCTCGGATATTTGCGATAGTACTCGCTCTTCAAATTCTTTAGCCGAATCTAAGCCATCTTTCAACAATAAGAAGTTTGTCACAGCCGTTTCAATAACAGATGACATTGGTCGTCCTTGAGAAACTGGAATTGTCATCTTTAAAATTTTGATTCCTAGAATTTCATTATATTCCTTTTCTTCAATTCCAACACGATCATATTCATAAGAATCATTAAATGGTTCTAAATCGATTTGAAATTCAATTTGAGTTTCATGGGCAACAGCTCCTACTCCATACATGCGAGAGACATTGATAATTCCCACACCTCTAAGTTCCATAAAACCTTCAAGCATTGGTGTTGTTCTACCAACTAGATCATCATGAATTTTGTAACAATCAATACGGTCATCTCCAACTAATTGGTGTCCACGCTTAATCAGTTCTAGCGCAATTTCACTTTTTCCCATTCCACTTTTACCAGTAATCAATACACCAACACCAAATACCCGTACTAATTCTCCATGAATAACTACAGATTCTGCTAGACATTCATCTAAGTAGTTCGTAATACTTACGATTGCGTGAGAAGTTTGATGTTCTGTTTTAAATACTGGAAAATCTTTACGCTTTGCGATCTCTTTTAAAACAGGTGGACACTCATGGCCATGTGCAATCACAATACATGGTGTATTATCTCCTGTTAAAAATTCAAAGGAACGACGTTGTGAAATTTCATCCATTTGTTCTTCAATATAACCAATTTCTTTATCTCCTAATACTACAAGTCTTTTTGTTTGAGTATCCGGAAAATATCCAGCCAACTCTAATCCCGGACGATTTGTATCAGCCAAAGTTAATGGACGATTTAATGAATTTGAATCTCCAGTCACAATTGTCCACATGAATTTTTTTGCTAAATCACGAACAATTACTTTTTCCATGGTCTCCTCCTTTTTCTAATAATGGTTTTAAATATTGGCCTGTATAGCTTTCTTTGCATTCGGCGATCTTTTCAGGTGTTCCCGTACAAATAACAGTACCGCCCCCTTGACCTCCTTCAGGCCCCATATCTATAATTTGATCTGCACATTTGATTACGTCCAAGTTATGTTCAATAACTAATACTGTATCTCCATGTTCGACTAAACGCTGTAAAACTTCAATCAATTTTTTTACATCATCACTATGCAATCCTGTTGTAGGTTCATCAAGCACAAATAACGTTTTACCTGTAGCCTTCTTTTGAAGCTCACTCGCTAGTTTTACACGTTGTGCCTCGCCCCCTGATAAAGTCGTTGCACTCTGACCTAATTTTATATAAGAAAGTCCTACATCATTTAGAGTTTGTAATTTATGTTTGATTTTTGAAACATTGCTAAAGAATTCCAATGCCTCTTCAACCGTCATATCCAATACATCCGCAATTGTTTTACCTTTATAATGAACTTGTAATGTTTCTTCATTATATCGTTTTCCGCCACATTGATCACAAGGTACATAAACATCTGGTAAAAAATGCATGGAAATACGTAGAATTCCATCGCCTTGACATGCTTCACATCGTCCACCTTTCACATTGAATGAAAAACGACCCTTGTCATATCCAAGCATTTTCGCCTCTTTTGTCTGCGCAAATAAATCACGAATATCATCAAAAACACCGGTATACGTAGCTGGATTTGATCGTGGTGTTCTACCAATTGGATCTTGTCCAATTTCTACAATTTTATCAATATTTTCAATACCTTGAATTTCTTTACATGCACCCGGTTTGATTCTTAAACGACCTAGGGCATGTTGTAACCCATGTGTTAAAACTTCTGTAACTAATGAAGATTTTCCACTTCCAGAAACCCCTGTGACAACCGTAAATGTTCCTAACTTAATCGTTACATTTACATTTTTTAAGTTGTTCTGGCTAGCTCTTACGACTTTTAATTTCTTTCCATTCCCCTTACGACGTGTCATAGGTACTTCAATTCTTTTACGTCCACTTAAATAAGCTCCCGTAATCGAATTTTCATTCTGCATAATTTCTTCTGGTGTTCCAGCCGCAACAATTTGACCACCATGAACACCGGCACCAGGACCAACATCTACAATATAATCACTTGCACGCATTGTATCTTCATCGTGTTCTACGACAATCAAAGTGTTTCCTAAATCTCGCATATCTTTTAAAGCACCAATCAAACGATCATTATCTCTTTGATGTAATCCAATACTAGGTTCATCTAAAACATACATAACCCCAGTTAAACGTGATCCAATCTGTGTTGCCAAGCGAATACGTTGCGCTTCCCTCCAGATAGAGTAGATGCTAAACGATCCAGTGTTAAATAACTTAGCCCGACATGATTTAAGAATGAAAGGCGATTTTTTATTTCTTTAATGACCAATTCTGCAATCTTAGCTTGTGTTGGCGTTAATTCTAATTCATTCATAAACTGAATGGCTTCTTGAATACTCATTTGTGTCCATTCATAAATATTTTTTCCACCAACAAGTACAGATAGAGCTTGTTTATTTAAACGTGCCCCATGACATTTTGGACATTGAGCATCTGCCAAAAATGATCCATACCATTCACGAGACATAGTTGAAGTTGTTTCCATATATCTTCTTTCGATCATAGGACAAACACCTTCAATATATTCAAACTTTGTTGAAACCGTACCGGAACGAGAATTCAATTGATATGCGATTGGCACGTCTGAACCATATAATAAATAATTTAATTTCTTTTTAGGTAGATCCTTGATTGGTGTATCCATATCAATTTCATAATATTTAATTAATGCATGAATTCGTTGCCACTCAAGATTTTCTGTATTCACAATATTTTTTTGTAATAATGAATACCGCCTTGCGCAATTGATTTTGTATCATCTGGAATTAATAAAGACAAATCCACCTTTTTGGGTAATACCTAAACCTTTACATTCTGGACATGCTCCAAATGGTGCATTGAATGAAAATAATTTTGGTTCTAATTTAGGTACGGAAAAGCCACAAATTTTACATGCATAATTGCTAGAAAATAAGGTTTCTGATTCATTTGTTAATAAAATAGCCAAACCATCACTTAATTTTAATGCGGTTTCTAACGAATCATGAAAACGTGAACGATCATCACTTTTTACAATTCGATCCACTACAACATCGATCGTATGTTTTTTGTTTTTATCTAAAGGCTCAAGTTCTTCAAGATATTTGATTTCGCCATCAATACGGACACGGATATATCCTTCTTTCATTAACTTTTCTATTAAATCCTTATGAGTGCCTTTTTTCCCTTGTATAACAGGGCTTAAAATAGTACATCTAGTTTTATCAGGCAATTCCATGATTTTATCAATCATTTCCTTAATTGTATTTCCAGTAATCGGAATGTGGTGGTCAGGACAATAAGGGACTCCTATACGTGCATATAATAGACGTAAATAATCATAAATCTCTGTAACGGTACCTACAGTAGATCGTGGGTTGTTAGATGTTGTTTTTTGATCAATCGCGATGGCTGGTGATAATCCATCAATTTGGTCAACATCAGGTTTTTCACTATTTCCTAAAAACTGCCTTGCATAAGCAGATAAGGATTCCATATATCGACGTTGTCCTTCTGCATATATTGTGTCAAAAGCTAAAGAAGTTTTTCCACTTCCTGAAACGCCAGTCATGATGATTAATTTATCTTTTGGTATTTTTAAACTTATATTTTTAAGGTTGTTTTCACGAGCACCTTGTATTGTTATATACTTTTGGTCCATAATAAACCTCCTATGCACACTATTATACCATAAACATTTGTTCATTATTTGTGAAATAATATGTCAAGAAAAAAGGCAAAAAAAGGACCCGGCAGCTAGCTATCTTCGCAGGGGCAAGCCCAACTATTGTCGCCGTGAAAGTGCTTAACTTCTGAGTTCGGGATGAGTTCAGGTGTGTCCACTTTGCTATCGCCACCGGATCTTGAGTTCTCTTTCGATCCCTCAAAACCGAACAACTTTTCTGAAGAAACTACATATTTCTGATTAAGTCCTCGACCGATTAGTACCAGTCAACTCCGTACATCACTGCACTTCCATCTCTGGCCTATCTACCTTATCGTCTTTAAGGGGTCTTACTTCTTGCGAATGGGAGATCTCATCTTGGAGTAGGCTTCGTGCTTAGATGCTTTCAGCGCTTATCCTTTCCCTACTTAGCTACCCGGCTATGCCCCTGGCGGAACAACCGGTGCACCAGCGGTAGGTCCATCCCGGTCCTCTCGTACTGAGGACAGCTCTCCGCAGATCTCCTTCGCCCACAACAGATAGGGACCGAACTGTCTCACGACGTTCTGAACCCAGCTCGCGTACCGCTTTAATGGGCGGACAGCCCAACCCTTGGAACCGAATTCAGCTCCAGGATGCGATGAGCCGACATCGAGGTGCCAAACCTCGCCGTCGATGTGAACTCTTGGGCGAGATCAGCCTGTTATCCCCAGGGTAGCTTTTATCCGTTGAGCGACGGCCCTTCCATTCGGCACCGCCGGATCACTAATCCCGACTTTCGTCCCTGTTCGACTTGTTGGTCTCACAGTCAAGCACGCTTCTGCATTTGCACTCGTCGATTGGTTTCCATCCAATCTGAGCGTACCTTTGGGCGCCTCCGTTACTCTTTGGGAGGCGACCGCCCCAGTCAAACTGCCCACCTGACACTCTCCCCGTACCTGTTTTCGATACCAGGTTAGAACCCCGGTCACACAAGAGTGGTATCCCAACGTCGTCTCCTCGTACACTGGCGTGCACGTCTCTTTGTCTCCCACCTATCCTGTACATGTATGACCAGAATTCAATATCAGGCTGCAGTAAAGCTCCATGGGGTCTTTCCGTCTAGTTGCGGGTAACCTGCATTTTCACAGGTACTAAGATTTCACCGAGTTTTTGTTGAGACAGCGCCCAAATCGTTACACCTTTCGTGCGGGTCAGAACTTACCTGACAAGGAATTTCGCTACCTTAGGACCGTTATAGTTACGGCCGCCGTTCACTGGGGCTTCGGATCACTGCTTCAGATCGCTCTTAACAGATCCTCTTAACCTTCCAGCACCGGGCAGGTGTCACCCCCTATACTTCGTCTTGCGACTTCGCAGAGAGCTGTGTTTTAGTTAAACAGTCGCTTGGGCCTCTTCACTGCGGCTTTAATTGCTTAAGCACTCCTTCTCGCTAACTTACGGAGTCATTTTGCCGAGTTCCTTGGCAACAGTTCTCTCACTCACCTCGGTATTCTCTCCCTGCCCACCTGTGTCGGTTTTGGTACGGGCCGCATATGCATTGCCAGAAGCTTTTCCTGGAAGCCGTCATCATGTGCTTCGCTACTTTCCTAAGATTTCGCTTACCTATCACGCTCTAGCCTTATGGTTACCGGATTTGCCTGGTAACCAGCCGCTTCGCTTCGCCCTCAATCCATTAAGAGGGTCACACTATCCGTCTCCGTCACTCCTTCGCTCCATATACGGGTGCAGGAATCTTTCGCCTGCTTTCCATCCACTACGCCTTTCGGCCTCGCGTTAGGTCCCGACTTACCCAGGGCGGACGAACCTTCCTCTGGAAACCTTGGGCTTTTCGGTGCGTGGGATTCTCACCCACGTTCCGCTACTCACACCGGCATTCTCACTTCTATACAATCCACCGCTCCTCACGGTACGGCTTCTACTCGTATACAACGCTCCCCCTACCACTATAGTTTCCTACAATCCGCAGTTTCGGTATCAGGCTTAGCCCCGGTACATTTTCGGCGCAGGGTCACTCGACTAGTGAGCTGTTACGCACTCTTTAAAGGATGGTACGCTTCTGAGCCAACCTCCTAGTTGTCTGGGCATCCCCACATCCTTTTTCCACTTAGCCTGTATTTTGGGACCTTAACTGGCGGTCTGGGCTGTTTCCCTTTTGACTATGAACCTTATCACACTCACAGTCTGACTGCCGGACATCCTTAATGACATTCGCAGTTTGATTGTATTCAGTACCCCGGGATGGGGCCATCACACATTCAGTGCTCTACCTTCACTAAGGTTCTTTCCGACGCTAGCCCTAAAGCTATTTCGGGGAGAACCAGCTATCTCCGGGTTCGATTGGAATTTCTCCCCTAGCCACAAGTCATCCGCTAACTTTTCAACGGTAGTCGGTTCGGTCCTCCATTGAGTTTCACCTCAACTTCAACCTGCTCATGGCTAGATCACCCGGTTTCGGGTCTGCAACATCCTACTTTCGCCCTCTTAAGACTCGCTTTCGCTTCGGCTCCGGTCTTTCCTCCTTAACCTCGCAGTCTGTCGCAACTCGCCGGTTCATTCTACAAAAGGCACGCCATCACCCCTTAACGGGCTCTGACTTCTTGTAGGCATACGGTTTCAGGTTCTCTTTCACTCCGCTCCCGCGGTTCTTTTCACCTTTCCCTCACGGTACTGGTTCACTATCGCTCACTCGTTTATATTTAGCCTTGGCGGATGGTCCCGCCTGCTTCCGACAAGATTCCTCGTGTCTCGCCGTACTCAGGATCCCATTAGGCTTCGATCGGTTTCAATTACAGGGCTTGCACCTTCTTCGGCCGGGCTTTCGTTCCCGTTCTTCTATCCTCTCTCTTGCCATATCATGGTCCTTCAACCCCGGTCCTTGGACCGGTTTGGGCTTCTCCCCTTTCGCTCGCCGCTACTCAGGGAATCACTGTTGTTTTCTTTTCCTCCGGCTACTTAGATGTTTCAGTTCGCCGGGTACCTCTCTTGCAGGCCATGTATTCACCTGCAGATGACAGCTCATGTCTCTTTGCCGGGTTCCCCCATTCGGACACCTCCCGCTTCTTCGCTTTCCTTACAGCTTCACGGAGCTTTTTCGCAGTTTGGCGCGTCCTTCTTCAGTTTCGAGTGGCCAGGCATTCGCCGTACGCCCTTCCTTACTTAATCAGTGGTTCTCGTGTGTTTCGAGATGTTCTTTTTCAAGAACTGTTTTTACTGTTTTCTCAGTTTATCTTACAACTTACGTTTTTAGACCTTTTCTGTTATGTCTTTTTCTTCTTAGTTGCTCAGTTTTCAAAGATCGATCACTCTGAGAAGTCCTTGCCCTCTCAAAACTAAACAGGTATACTCCCTACTTCCTTCAATTTCCACTCTTCTTCTTTCTCCTTAGAAAGGAGGTGATCCATCCCCACGTTCCCGTAGGGATACCTTGTTACGACTTAACCCCAGTCATCGGTCCTGCCTTCGACGGCTCACTCCTCGAAAGGTTATGCCACCGGCTTCGGGCATTACCAACTCCCATGGTTTGACGGGCGGTGTGTACAAGGCCGAGAACGTATTCACCGCGACATGCTGATTCGCGATTACTAGCGATTCCAACTTCATGAAGTCGAGTTGCAGACTTCAATCCGAACTGGGACGGCCTTTCTGAGATCCGCTTCACCTCACAGGCTTTTGCTCTTTGTAGCCGCCATTGTAGTACGTGTGTAGCCCAGGCCATAAGGGGCATGATGATTTGACGTCATCCCCACCTTCCTCCGGTTTGTCACCGGCAGTCTCACATGAGTCCTCAACTCAATGTTAGTAACCTATCACAAGGGTTGCGCTCGTTGCGGGACTTAACCCAACATCTCACGACACGAGCTGACGACAACCATGCACCACCTGTCTCCTTGATAACCTCGGATATATCTCCATACCTCTGCAAGGGATGTCAAGGCCTGGTAAGGTTCTTCGCGTTGCTTCGAATTAAACCACATACTCCACCGCTTGTGCGGGCCCCGTCAATTCCTTTGAGTTTCACACTTGCGTGCATACTCCCCAGGCGGAGAACTTATTGCGTTAACTGCAGCACTGAGTTATTCCCCCAACACCTAGTTCTCATCGTTTACGGCGTGGACTACTAGGGTATCTAATCCTATTTGCTCCCCACGCTTTCGTGCTTCAGTGTCAGCAACAGACCAGACGGCCGCCTTCGCCACCGGTGTTCTTCCATATATCTACGCATTTTACCGCTACACATGGAGTTCCGCCGTCCTCTTCTGTTCTCTAGCTGAACAGTTTCCAGAGCCAGTACGGGTTGAGCCCATACCTTTTACTCCAGACTTGTTCTGCCACCTACGCACCCTTTACGCCCAATCATTCCGGATAACGCTCGCCACCTACGTATTACCGCGGTATGTTGCTGGCACGTAGTTAGCCGTGACTTTCTGGTAAGATACCATCACTCACTCATCATTCCCTATGAATGTCGTTTTTCTCTTACAACAGAGCTTTACGATCCGAAGACCTTCCTCACTCACGCGGCATTGCTCGTTCAGGGTTCCCCCATTGACGAAAAAATTCCCTACTGCTGCCTCCCGTAGGAGTTTGGGCCGTGTCTCAGTCCCAATGTGGCCGTCCGCCCCTCTCAGGCCGGCTATGCATCGTCGCCTTGGTGGGCCGTTACCTCACCAACTAGCTAATGCACCGCAGGTCCATCCATGTTCATGGCCTTAGCCACTTTAATAGCAGTCAAATGCTTGTCTGCTACCTATCCGGTTTTAGCATCCGTTTCCAGAAGTTATCCGGGCACATGGGCATGGTTACCTACGTGTTACTCACCCGTTCGCCACTAGATTCAGAAAAGCAAGCTTTCCTTCCTCTCGTTCGACTTGCATGTATTAGGCATGCCGCCAGCGTTCATCCTGAGCCAGGATCAAACTCTCCATTTGATTTAGCTCTTAGATGTCTCTGACATCTTTCTTTACAATTGTTTGTTTTTCGAAATTGACGTTTTAGTTTGTATTTTATTTCCTGTTCAGTTTTCAAAGATCATGTGCACCTCAGCAGTGCTCATCTATATTACCAAATACTTCCCTCTTCGTCAAATGTTTTTTTTTTGACTTTTTTCAAAAACATGTGAATTTATTTAAATAAATCATTAACACAATGTTTACGCTTAAGTCATATAATATTAACATGAAATACATAAAGACTATACATAAAGGAAGAATCGATATTCGATTCAACATGTTTATCTCAACATTAATAAATTCAACGACAATTCATTTCATTTATTTTTCTCAAAAGAAAAGAAAATCTTGGGCCACTTTTCATATATAAACAAAATAATTTAATTTAAAAAAGGAGCCTACGCTCCTTAATCGATAACCAGATTCTTTATACCATTTTGTGCTTGCACAACTCATAGAACTCCCTGCATCTTTTCACTAGAATACATTTTTGGATTCTCTTTAAAAATAATACTCCATATCTAAATACGCATATTTAGATTGAGCTGAGAGGATTATAATTCAAGATTTCATAATGAACATCTTCATAACAAGAAACTAGAAACTCTGAAATAGAAGAAAATATTCTCAAAAGAAGCAGTCATTGTTGGAATTAAAGGCGTACGAACAATTA
>VOFK01001593.1_pt1 | contig 18502 bp, 42 predicted proteins | sample 5384121 | NCBI WGS metagenome assembly VOFK01 (sample SAMN12384730, study PRJNA508395) | human gut metagenome | isolation source: healthy gut J | host: Homo sapiens
GTTACGTATTGCTGGACTTCCAAAATTCACCGTCCGAAATCTCATCATCAGTCCATCGAAGGTAAGCATTTTCCCGGTAAGAAGTTCGCCTGCCCCGGTAATATATTTTTGCGCTTCCAAGGCCTGAATACTTCCAATAATTCCCGGAATCGAACCAATAACCCCTGCGGAAGAACAATTGTCCACTGTTCCATCTTTTGGAATTTCTTCGAAAATACACCGATAGCACGGTCCCTCCCCGGCACATACGTAAGAACCTGTCCGTAAACTGCCGGATTCCTGCATGACAAAATGGTTTCTTTGCCAATACACAGGCATCATTAATCAAAAATTTTGCCGAAAAATTATCTACCGCATCAATAATAAAATCATACGGCTCAATCAGTGCCATAATGTTTTCAGGGGTAACACGCTCTGCATGCAGATGAAGTTTGACATCCGGATTTAATTTCCCGAATACGCTCTCCTGCCGACTCCGCTTTTTTTCTACACCAAGCGAATCCATGTCATGAATAATCTGTCTCTGCAGATTTGTCAAATCCACGCAGTCACCATCCACAATACCAATTGTTCCCACACCACTTGCCGCTAAATATAAATAGCCGGCGAGCCAAGTCCACCAGCTCCAATCACTAACACTTTGCTCTCTAACAATTTTTGCTGTCCCTTTACTCCTACGCCCTTTAATATTAAATGCCGCGAATACCGCTGCATCTGTTCCTCTGTAAATGCCATATGTGTTCTCTCCATTGCTGATTGTTTTTACTGGGATTATATCATTTTATCCGGGGGGATGCAGATGGGGATGTGTGGCTTTCCGGTTTCAAAAGTATCAGTTAGTGATAAGTGGGCGTTCCCGCTAAACAACGCGTAAGGGTATCGGCATGTAAACGACACATGCCTGATACCCACGTGTTTGTACCCACTTATCACTAACTTTTTCTTGATGCTTTACTGGAATCCTGGAAAGGCACACAACAAACGCTTTCCACAATCCCCCCTGTCACTAGAACTCTCACCACTCTCCCCTCTCCCTCTAAGCCAAAAAAAAACGAAAAAAAGACGGAAGCTATATCTGCCACGCAGAAATCCCGCTTCCCATCTTTTTCGTTTTTATTTTACAGCCTTAAAAGCTTCTTCCAAGTCTTCAATAATATCATCTACATTCTCTGTTCCGATTGACAGACGGATGGTATTTGGTTTGATTCCCTGGTCTAACAATTCTTCCTCATTCAACTGAGAATGTGTTGTACTTGCCGGATGAATAACTAACGATTTTACATCTGCTACATTGGCAAGCAGGAGAACAACTCCAGATTATCAATGAAATCTTTTGCTTTTTTGTCATCGCCTTTGATCTCAAATGTGAAAATAGAACCGCCACCATTAGGGAAGTACTTTTTGTACAATTCCTGCTGAGAAGGATCATCGGATACAGCCGGATGATTTACCTTTTCAACTTGTGGATGATTGTTCAAATACTCTACTACTTTCAATAATGCATTTTCTACGTGGCGCTCAACTCTAAGGGAAAAGAGTTTCAAGCCCCTGTAAAAAAACATAAATGCATGGAACGGAGAAAGTGTCGCACCGGTATCACGAAGCAGGATAGCACGGATCTTTGTTACAAATGCTGCCGGGCCAACTGCTTTTGTGAAGCTGATTCCATGATAACTTGTGTTTGGTTCCGTCAGTGAAGGAAATTTACCAGATGCCTCCCAGTCAAATTTTCCTCCGTCTACGATCACTCCACCGATGGCTGTTCCATGTCCACCAATGAACTTGGTTGCGGAATGAACCACAATGTCAGCACCGTATTCAATCGGACGAACCAGATAAGGAGTAGCAAATGTATTGTCAATTACCAGTGGAATCTTATGTGCATGGGCAATATCTGCCAATTTCTCAATATCCACAACATCTGAGTTCGGATTTCCTAATGTCTCAATAAATACAGCCTTTGTATTATCTTTGATTGCAGCCTCAACCTCGTCAAAGTTAAATGGATCAACAAATGTTGTTTCAATACCATACTGTACTAATGTGTGAGCCAACAAATTGTAAGTTCCACCATAAATATTTTTTGCTGCTACGATGTGGTCTCCTGCCTGTGCAAGATTCTGAATCGTATAGGAAATTGCTGCTGCACCACTCGCTACGGCAAGTGCTGCCACGCCGCCTTCAAGTGCTGCCACACGCTGTTCAAAAACATCTTCTGTAGGATTTGTCAAACGTCCGTAAATATTTCCTGCATCCGTAAGTCCAAAACGTTGCTGCTGCATGTTCACTGTTGCGGAACACATAAGATGAAGTAGCGTAAATCGGAACTGCTCTTGCATCGGTAACCGGGTCCGGATTTTCCTGTCCTACATGTAACTGAAGTGTCTCAAATTTTAAATTTCTTTCTGCATAACTTTTTTTACTCATATTCTCATACCTCCATTTTCATTGTGCACTGCACAGGTGTTATTTTTCTTGTTCTGTAGTTATCATACCAAACAGGTAGGGTATTGTCTAATACAAGAAATATTTTACTAGGTATAGGAATACGCTATAACCTTTAAATCTTCTTAAAATTCAACCGCAGCGCATTTGTCACCACACAGAAACTGGACAAACTCATTGCTGCCGCTCAAACATCGGATTTAACTGCCATCCAAACAACGGAATCCACACACCGGCTGCCAACGGAATACCAATAATATTATAAATAAATGCCCAGAATAAATTTTTTCACGGATATTTTTTCTGGTTGCACGGCTTAAGCAGATTGCCGACGGAACATCACTAAGTTTACTCTTCATCAATACAACATCCGCTGCATCCATCGCCACATCTGTTCCGGCGCCAATGGCAATTCCGATATCTGCCTGCGTAAGAGCCGGCGCATCATTAATACCATCGCCCACCATGGCAACCTTGCCGTTTTCTTTCAATTTTCGAATCACGGCTTCTTTTCCATCCGGCAGAACACCGGCAATCACTTCATCCACACCGGCTTCCCTGCCAATCGCATTTGCTGTTTTTCATTATCTCCGGTAAGCATCACAACGCGAAGTCCCATTTTCTGCATCTGGCTGACTGCACCGGCACTGTCTTCTTTCATCGTATCCGCCACGGCAATCATACCAAGCAGCGTGTCATCTTTGGCAAAAATACAATGGTGTTTTCCTTCTTCCGCCAATCGGTTTTGCCTGCTCTTTTTACCATGTCATCAAGCGCGGTCACCTTTTCAATCGCAGACTGATTGCCACCAAAGCAGAACTTCTGTTTTACCATTTTCTTTAACCTGTCCTTTCAGACCATTTCCCGGCATAATTTCAAATTCCGAAAGTTCCGGTGCTAAAGTATCAAGTTCTCTGCATAGGAAACAATAGCACGTGCCAGAGGATGCTCACTCTTTTTCTCCAGCGCATACGCATACGAAAGAAGTTCATTCTCGGAGCACCGGAAAATGGAATCATATCCGTCACCTTCGGCTCACCGCGCGTAATCGTTCCGGTTTTATCTAGTGCCACGGTTTGCAATTTTACCCATCTCTTCCAAAACTGCTGCCGTCTTAAACAAAATTCCGTGTCTGGCACCAAGACCATTTCCTACCATAATAGCAACCGGCGTTGCCAGACCAAGGGCACACGGGCAGCTGATAACTAGAACCGAAATAGCACGTGCCAATGCATAACCAACACTCTGTCCACACAAAAAAACCATACAAGAAAAGTAACCACTGCAATTGAAATAACAACCGGAACAAAACGCCCGAAACTTTATCTGCAATTTTGGCAATCGGTGCTTTTGTTGCCGCCGCATCTTTTACCATCTGAATAATCTCGTGACAGAGTGGTATCTTCTCCCTACTCTAGTTGCCTCGCAGCGAAGAAAGCCGGTCTGATTCAGCGTTGCGGCAGAAACCATTTTCTCCTTCTTTTTTTATCGACCGGGATACTCTCTCCGGTCAGTGCCGCCTCATTGACTGCACTGCTTCCTTCTAAAATCACGCCATCCACGGGGATATTTTCCCCGGTTTGACAAGGAAAATCTCTCCTTTTTGAACCTCTTTTTACCGGCACGGAAATTTCCCTTTCCATCCCGAACAACAACCGCCGTCTGGGGTGCTAACTTCATCAAGTCTTTTATCGCATCCGTTGTCTTTCCTCTAGAACGCGCCTCCAGCATTTTGCCAACCGTGATCAGCGTCAAAATCATCGCCGCCGACTCGAAGTAAAAACTCATGCATGTAGCTACGACTTTTGCTTCATCCATCAACCGCTGCGCCTCTGCCATCAAAAATAACGCATACACACTATAGCCAAAAAGCTGCACTGGCACCGAGCGCAACTAACGTGTCCATATTTGGCGAACGCCGCCACAAACTTTTATATCCACTGACAAAAAAAAAAATCGCTGGTTAATGACCATAATCGCAATCGTCAATAACATCTGAGCAAGTCCCATCGCTACATGGTTCACACCAAGGACCCGGCAGGGGGCCATCCCCACATCATATGTCCCATGGATAAATACATCAAAAAATACAAGTAAAATTAAAAAGCAATCAATCGTTTCCTTAACTTTTTTGTCTCTGTATCTTTTAATGTATCTTTCTGTCTCCGTTTCTCCGTTCTTTTCCTGTTCCATCACATGGGCACCATATCCGGCATCAACAACTGCCTGAATAATAACGGAATCCGGCACATCCCCCCTCTACACCCATGGAATTTGTCAAAGATTTACACTGCATGAACTTACGCCCTCAACACGGCTTTACCGCTTTTTTCCACACGGGCACTGCATGCTGCACATGCCATGCCTGTCACTGCATACTGCTTCATGTATATGCCGTCTTTCCTGTTTTTTTATATTCTTCTGATCGAAGTACTCTACGTCCTACCGCATCAGTTTTTGCAGAGTCGCAATCAATTCATCTACGGTTTCTTCTTTTCCAGCCCGGATATCATCCGTCACACAGGTCTTAATGTGGTTTGCTAACAAAACCCGGTTAAAACTATTCAATGCCGCATTGACCGCTGCCACCTGACTAAAATATCCGTACAGTAAACACCGCGTTCAACCATTCCTTTAATTCCGCGGATTTGTCCTTCCATACGGTTTAAACGATGGATTAAGTCTTTATACTCTTTATCTGATCGTTCTTTGTGCCGTTCTTCACAGCACGGACACGTTTTCTTTTCTTCCATGCAATCACTCCTATCGATAATTTTTCGGTTCGATTATATACCCCCACGGGGTATATTGCAAGTGAAATTTTTCTCATTAAGCAAAAAAAGCTTAATTTGCAAGAGACTATAACACAAAGTGTTACCCGTCTCAAAACAAATTAAACTTCTTTTATATTTGGAACTATATCAGTGCGATAGTTCTTTCATCATGCACTTACAAAAATGCTCTATAATCTCTTCAGATACTCGCCCGTTCTTGTATCAATCTGGATTTTATCACCCTGATTTACGAAAATCGGAACTGCAACTTGTGCACTCTGTCTCAACGGTAGCCGGTTTTGTAACGTTTGTTGCTGTATCACCTTTACACCAGGCTCAGTCTCTGTTACTTCCAACTCAGCAAACATCGGCGGCTCGATTGCGAAAAAATGTTGCCTTTGTAAGATACCATCTTAACATTATCATTCTCTTTTACGAATTTCATGGAATCGCCAACTGCTTCCTCTGTCAATGCAATCTGCTCATATGTTTCATTGTCCATGAAGTTGTACATCTCACCATCATTGTATAAATACTGCATTTCCTTTTTATCAATATGTGCCTGTGGATATTTCTCGGTTGGACGGAATGTCTTCTCAACCACACCACCATCTACTACATTTTTTAACTTAGTACGAACAAAAGCAGCTCCCTTACCAGGTTTTTACATGCTGGAACTCAATAACCTGATATACGGTTCCATCAATCTCAATTGTCAAACCGTTTCTGAAATCTCCCTGCTGATACCATAGTTTCCTCTCTTTCCGTCGCACAAAACGACAATAAATTCATATCTATTCATAATTTTAGTATATTTAGAAGCATTTTTCAAGTATTTCTTTTTGCAATCTCGGTAATGATTTTTCCCATCCGTCAAACCGTCACGGTAGCGGCGCGCTCATAATACACTCTCCGCTTCTCCATCATCTGTCGTATGTAGTCCACATTCATGTTATCTTTCAACAGTGGGCGATTCGTGTTATAACGAACCCGCTCAAAAATTGTCTCCGGCTTTGCCGTGAGTAAAACAACCGTTCCGATTGCCTGTAACTTTCTCACATTCAGTTCCCGCAGTGCCATACCGCCACCACAGGAAATAATCGCCGGTTTTATCATACCTAACTCATCAATCATGGATGTTTCCAAATCACGGAAATAAGTTTCTCCTTCTTTTTGCAAAAAATATCCGAAATTGCACGACCTTCTTTTTCCTCAATCCACTGGTCAGTGTCGATTTCTATGCGCAAAGCAAGCCGTGATAATTCATGTGAAAAATGGTTGATTTCCCAACGCCCATAAAACCAATCAAAATGATGTGGCGGTTTCCTTTGTAAATTTTGTCAAACACCTCACACATCGTTTCATAATAGACCTGTCCGGGTGCGGAAGCCTCACTTACACAGCCAAATGAAACAAACGAGCCATACAATCCGCCATACAATCTCGAAACTTTTCCAAGCTCCCCCATCGACATCGTAATCAATGGAAAATCCGGAAATTCCTCTTTCATGGCAGCGGTTGCATTTAACAGCGTATCCACATCTTCTCTTGTCTTTGGCATACAAGCTAACTTTCCGGCGTAGCACCCACACTCTTTTGCCTTTTACAGAGTCTTTCCTTAATTTCATCCGCAGACGGAGTTTTGGAAAAATCATGATAAGAACCAATTACTTTGGTCTTACTGTTTGAATATTTTTGACAGAGTGCCTTTACCTTTTCTTTCATCCCGCGAAGCCTCAACATCCACATAATCTGCCGTCTGCTGTTCAAGAATTTTTTCGAATTGTTTCAAAATAATCAAAGCGGGAGCCATTTTTCTCACCGCCTTCTGCCACCGTGCGAATGGTGACTAACAGCTCCTTTTCATTAAGCACACGCTTTAACTCCGTTATGACATCAAGAATTTCTCTCATAACCGGCAAAAAAATCAATGCGCCACTCCACCATTTCCACCGGCAGTTTTGCAATCTGTTTTGCCTCGCGAATAATTCCATCACGAATTGGGGCAACAATTGGTACACAAATTTTTAGGCCTCATCCACTTCATCCTTTCTGTGCGGTCAACTCAAGCAGTTTTTTTGTCGAATGGGTAATATTTTCACATCCGTCTTCTGTAATAATCACAACGTCCTCAATCCGAACGCCGCCAATTCCCTCAATATAAATTCCAGGCTCCACCGTAATTACCATACCGGGCTTAATCACGGTTTCTTCTCTCGGTGAAAAAATTTGGGCTTTTCATGAATTTCCAGTCCAACCGAATGCCCCAGCGCATGTCCAAAATATTTACCATAGCCGGCATCTGTTATTACATCTCTTGCCATCGCATCAATCTGGCTTCCCTTCATTCCCGGACGGATTCTAAAAGTGCCGTCTCCTGTGCTTTTTAGCACCGTATCATAAATTTCACGCTGCTTCTCACTTACACTGCCAATGACAACCGTTCTTGTCATATCCGAGCAGTACCCCTGATACAAACAGCCAAAATCCATCGTTAAGAAATCTCCCTTTTCCAGCTTTTTATCCGTTGGAATTGCATGCGGCATCGCCGAATGTTCTCCCGATGCGGCAATCGTATCAAAACTAAAAAACCTTCCGCACCTTCTTCTTTCATGTAAAATTCCAGCCATGCAGCAACCTGTTTTTCTGTCATGCCCTCATGAATTTTTGCAATTGTCTTAGTAAAAAGCGCGGTCACCGATTGCCTCTGCCTGCCGTATCCTTTCCTGCTCTTTCTCTGTCTTTATCTGACGGAATTGATTCATTTTATTTTCTAATGAAATCAAGTCAGGGAGACTTTCCCTCATTTTTCTGAAGCTGTTTTCCAATTTGTGATAAAGGGATACTGTCATCACCTCATCTTCGATGCCAAGCCTTTTCACACTCTCTTCTTCCTTTAAATGAGCCAAGAGATTTAAAAAATATCCATCGCTTGTCCATGTCTCAATTTCATAACCCGGACACTCATTTTTTTTGCTGCGATCACATATCTGGAATCCGTGACAACCACTTTTTTGCCGGCGGGAAAAATACACATACCCCTCCCCGTAAAGTCGGCACAAACCGCATATTCGCCGGTGAGGTAAGAAGAATTGCATCTACCTCGGTGGATTGAAATATTTTTTCTTCCATTTCTTTTTCGCATCGTTTCTGCCTCTTTTCTTCGCGTTTTTCGCGCGATATTCATGCAAAAACAATTTTCTCCAGTTTGCGCTTTAATACAATCTGGATTTCTTCCTTTTCGTTAATCGGTCTTTACCAAAAAAATTTTTTTTGAGTCCGATTCGTTTAGCACCAAAAATATCCGTAAATAACTGATCGCCTACAAAAATCGTGTTTTCCGGTCTTGTATTCATCAGTTCCATCGCATAAAAATAGCCTTTCTTTGCCGGCTTATGCGCGTTAAAAACCGTGTGAACACCAATTTTCTCATTAAACGAATGAACACGTTTCTTTTTATTATTGGAAATCAGACAGCACTCATATCCAATTTTTTTTTTTCAGACGGAAAACAATCGTTTTGCCTGCTCCGTTGCCTCTTTTCCATGTTCGACAAGCGTATTGTCAATATCAAAGAGAATTCCCCCGGTAACCTTCTTCATATAACTTTTCATAATCAATGGCATACGTTGACGACACCGTTGTATCCGGAAAAAAAACGTTCAAACATAAGCGGGTATCCTTCCTTCCATCAAATTATTTTGCAAGCGACTGCAAATGAATGATAAACTGTTCTGCCACACGACCCGAATATCCACCATTTCTTATGCTCCATGCATTCGCCTGCATCAAAAGTTCTTCCTCTGACAAAGTAATCTCCGGATGCGCTTTGGCAAGACCAAGAATAATCGCATCGAAATCCTTTTTGCTTGGTTTGCTGAAATTGATGCTGACACCAAAACGAGCAACCAGAGAAAGTTTTTCCTGCATCGTATCCGAGCGGTGCAGTTCATCATTGACATATCCGAGCGGTCGCTCCATGTCTCACGAATCAGGTGACGGCGGTTTGAGGTCGCATAAATCAGAACATTATCCGGACGTACTTCCATGCCACCCTCAATGACCGCCTTCAAATATTTGTACTCAATCTCAAATTCCTCAAATGACAAATCATCCATGTATATAATGAATTTGTAATTGCGGTTTTTAATCGTTTCAATAATTGCGGACAAATCCTGAAACTGATGCTTGTAAACTTCAATTAACCGGAGTCCCTTTTCGTAATATTGATTCAAGATTGCCTTGATACATGTCGATTTTCCGGTTCCACTGTCGCCAAAAAGAAGACAGTTGTTCGCACGGCGTCCCTCGACAAATGCCTCCGTATTTTCCACAAGCTGCTTTTTTCTGAAGTTCATAGCCAATCAACTCATCTAACGTCACATCCGAAGTATGAGTAATTGGTGACAACACCATTTCATCCCCCGTGTGAACAACACGAAATGCCTTATTTAATCCAAATTTTCCAACACCGTACCGTTTATAAAAGGCGGTCACAATGTCAAAAGAAATCCTCACCGTTTTCGCTTCACACAGCTGTGACGCCAAATCACGGACTTTTTCACTGACACTTTTATTATAAGTATTTTTCTGCCTTTGCCATGGAATGATAATGGGTCAATGTCTCAAAGCATGCAACTCCCAATTTCTTTTCCATCGCAGAAAAAATCATAATGGAACAAACGATAAAAAAAAATGCTCCATATCCTGTTTTTACAATTTCATTCACCGTACCATCTTTGGAAGCTCCGACCGTCTCACAGAGAATACTAAAATGGATTTTCTGTTGTTGCCAAAAAGATAAGCAATGTAACACTGCCATAAATTGTTATCAAATCCATACGTCGTTGACAAATCAAGGAGCCTGTACACCTCATCGTAAATCGCACGAACCAGCTCTTCTCTCTGCTGTAGGAATCATCGTGCTCCATCTTTTTTCTACTAAGCTGCCAAGTTTCATCAAAATACTGTCTTTTCCAAGTTGTATACATTACAAAGCCCTGCTGTTTCTCGATACATCTACATCGCCTCCAAATCAATACACTGTATATTGTCCATATTTTTTTAGCCATAACAGACAATTCATTCGTAAATCCTTCTTTTGAAAAAAGGTAATAATAATCGGCTTCTTTGCCCGTCTGCTCAATGTCATGCAAAGTTCTTCAAATTCTTCTGTCGTCATCGGCTCATTGCTCCATTTGCAGGTTCCCACAAGGAGTTTTTCCCTCTTTTGTATTCGCAATCAGAGGAACAAAACCGGACTTTCCGTAAAGACTACCAAACCTTTCAAAATGCGCCGGCAGATGATGATACTGATTCATCAATTCCATAAATTCACGGCACACCTTCTGATAAGCTTTTCCTGCCAATTCATCAAGCCGTTTTTAATATGAGCCTCATAAAAATTCACCCGGGCTCTGCATACTAAAATCCGAAAAATTCGGATAAATTAACTGATACCAAAACTGCAAAAAAGGAATCCGTAATACCATACAGCCCCTTCTGCACAGAATCCCGCTTTTTCCGGCTCATAGGAAAAGATTTTTTTCCGCCACATCAATCTGTATCAGATTTTTTAATATAAACCGAAATTTTTGCTCTGGAAAATCCTGTTCTTGTAAACAAATAATTCAACTTTGGCTCATTTTCCGCAAGCACCGATAAGATGGTGCTGTAAAAAGGAAGTTCACGCAGGGAAGTTTTCAAAAAACGCTGTGCCTCCGTATGAAGCACCCCTTTTTGTCCACAATCAGCCGTACAATATTTTGTTTTACACTTTCTTTTGGATTCCAGTGTTCCAAATACCCCGGCACACCGCCTAAAATTCCATAAATTAAAATACAATCTTTGGTTGTGCTTTTTGGGAAAGCGGTCTACCATCTCAACGAAAGTAAACTCTTTTAACTTGATTGGCAGACTCATATATTTTGCCAATTCTCCCATATCCGAAACCATATCGTTTTCCACCCATCCGATGGCAGAACTCACGAAAAGAACCATCACCTGTCCTTTCGGAAACTCATCAAATTTCATAAGAAAATCTGCAAAAAAGTCTTGTACCCTTTCTGCATTAAATCAAATTCATCCACGACAAATACAATCCGTTCTTTTTTCCGCCTTTTCCTTTACCGAAAAAAGTACTTTTTCAAAATAACGATTCTGTTCTTTTTTTTCAGACAACTCTCGCCTGATAATAGACATATGTTTTGTCCTGCACAAAATTTTTTTTTTACAAGCGTTGTTTTTCCAATCTGCTCCCTTCCGTAGAGAACAACGATGGAATTACCGCCCTTTAAATAAGCCTGATTTAGCATTGCCAGTTCTTTTTTCGCGGCAATAAACACAACCATCACGCCCTTTCTTTTTACATCTTCTCCGGTGCTTCAAATCCAAGCAGATCGATACAAGATTCCAAAACTTTGTACTAAGGAAAGAAGTTTGATGTAGGGAAGCTTTTTTCTCTTCTCATCCTCTTCTAACAAAATTTTCGTCTCATGGTAAAAATGGTTAAAACTTTCCGACAACTCATAAATATACTGGCAGATTTTATGTGGTGCCAATTCTTTATATGCCGTTTCCATCATATCCGCACAGCGGCTGAGTGTCAGATAAACGCCCGTCTCACTCTCATTTGCCGGAGCTAAAAGTTTTGTATCCTCATTCAGTACGCCCCCTGCTCCTTATATTTTGCAAGGAGGGATTTAATTCTTACAATCGTATACAAAATATACGGTCCTGTATTTCCCTCAAATGAAACAAAACGCCAAATATCAAAAAAATATAATCTTTTGATGCCTGATTGGACAAATCACCATATTTCAAAGCAGCCAAACCAACTTTTGCTGAAATCTCTCTGGCTTCCTCTTCGCCATAATCACGATTTTCCATCATTTTTTATAAACTTCATCATTAATCTGCTCTCTGAGAGCCTGTAAGCGAAGCACACCACCATCTCTTGTCTTAAACGGTTTTCCGTCTTTTTCCGTTCATGGTACCAAAACCGATGAAGTCAAGTTCTGTATCTGCTTTTGCAATCCCGGTTTTTTCGCCACACGGAATACCTGGGTACAAAAAATGCAGTTCCCGACGACGCTTATCCGCCAAGTAGATAATCTGATCCGGCTCAAACAGTTTTTCACGCTCCACAATCGTTGCCAAATCGGTTGTTGCATACAACGTCGCGCCATTTGACTTTACGATAATACACGGCGGTATCTCTTTTTTTTATCCGTTTCTTCCGTAACGTCCACAACAAGAGCACCCCTCGCTCTCATAAGCAAATCCGTCCTCTTTTAATTTCGAAACCATATCCGGTATATACTCCTGCACATCGCTTTCCCTTTTTCCAAAGGTCAAAATGAACATCAAGTTTATCATAGTTTTTTCTTTAAATCGGCAATGGAAACATTCAAAACATGCTCCCACAATGCACGGTATCCACGATTACCATCCTGCAAAAGAGCCGTTGCTCCCTGTGCTTCCTTCAGATAGTCCTCATGCTCTTTGGAATAACCGCTGGCATACGGATAGATTTCCTCAAATCCGAAATGGTAAATGGTGCTTCTTTTTCGGATATTCTCCCGTAAAGGACTCATCAAAATAAGGTAAATCCGGCTGTCTTTTTCTTTAATTCCGTAATAATCAGCCAATCTGAAGTCCCCAGTCACCTAAATGCACATCACCAATCACCTTATTTCCCATAAAACGGCAGATGCGCTTCACGCTTTCTCCGATAACAGCAGAACGGAGATGTCCGACATGCAGTGGTTTCGCCAACATTCGGGCCGCCATAATCAATGACAATCGTTTCGGTTTTTTTCGGGAATTTCCACGCCAAAACGCTCTTCCTTGTCCATCTGTTCTGCATTTGCCGCTAACAATTCACCACTCACAATAATATTAATAAAACCAGGATTTACTGCCTCGATTTTCTCAAAAGCTGCATCCTCTGACAATTTTTCCACCACATCATTGGCAATCTGAATCGGTGCCTTTTTGTATTCTTTTGGCTGCCGCCATGGCTCCGTTACACTGATACTGGCACAGGTCCGGGCGGTTACTACAGAAACCATCGCATACTTTTCATCGTAGCCTGCTGCCACAAAGCCCCTCTGTCATTTTTTCTTTTAAACAATCAATTATTTTCTTCATCATTTCTCCATTTTGAATGAAAGGCACCGAAATCCATCCGGTGCCACGATTTCCTATTCTTATTTTAATTCTAAATTTAATTTTGTCAACCATTCAAAATAATTTTCAAACGTTTTTCGACAACAACAATATGGGTCATTAATCCGAATTCCCGGAACTTTTGTACCAATTACAGCGAAAGCCATTGCCATCCGGTGATCCTCGTACGTCTGAATGACAACCGGTTTTCATCGGAGCACTTTGGTGTTTTTGGATGAATGATAAGACCATCCTCTGTCTCTTCACAAGAAATTCTAATCTTGTCAGTTCATTGACGATTGCCTGCATACGATTGGATTCCTGCCTGCGGATATGTGCCACCCCATGAATTGTCGTATCTCCCTTTGCAAAAACCGCCGTAGCTGCAAGTGTCATTGTCTGATCTGAGAAATCACTCATCACCACATCCACACCATGAAGTATGCCATCTTCCGGTCCCCTTAAACAAATTCCATCCGGCTCGTCGGTAACCGTACATCCCATTTTTTCAAGAACCCGTAAGAACTTTTACATCTCCCTGCGAGCTGTCAAATGGAATGTGCTGCCTTTGCCACTCCTCCATTAATTGCCGCCATCGCATAAAAATAACATGCTGCTGACACATCCGGCTCAATCTGATATTCTCTTGCCGTATAATGCCCTGATGGCAGAATTTCATATTCATTTTCCGATTTCTGACGCATGGAAACACCAAACTCTTCCATCATTTTCATCGAAATTTTCACGTACGCTTTCGCATCGCGTTTGCCGGTTAGTACCACATCAAATCCTGTTTTTGAAAATACACCATTTAATAGGAGTGCCGATAGAAACTGACTGCTGGCATCAATATTTAACGATACCTTCTTTTTTCGCTGCTTTCCTCTCGTCCAAGAATTTCAAATGGAAAAACAATATTCATCTTCAAGAAATTGAAACTTCGCACCAAGGAACTCCAATGCTTCCAATAACGGACGCATCGGCCTCGCCTGCATCTGCTTTTGACGATGTCACATGATAATGCCCTCCGACAACGCAAGCATTGCCGTCAAAAACGTGCCGCCGTTCCGGCACTTCCGACATACACATCCGCTGTCTGCTTGGAATCTGCGTACCATGTCCCACAATCGTCACCTTTAGCCTCTTTTTCGTTTACGTCTATCTCATAACCAAGTGTTTTTAGCGCCTCCATAAACACACGGGAGTCATCACTAAATAAAAACACCTTTAACACACTTTTTTCCCCTCTGACAGTGCAGCCAGCAAAAGCGCCCGGTTCGTAATACTTTTGAGCCGGGCACTGTAACTCTCGATTATTGGTTTTCCCACAAATGGTTTCATCTTTTATATTGATTCATCGTATCGTCCTCTCCCTGCATTAAATCGCAAACCAATATAACAAGAAAGCAGATTCAGGTCAAGCTGTTTCGTAACACTTTTGCCCTGCTCCATCTTGGAAACAGTATCACAGAGGGTTTCGATATCCTCTGCATTATGAGAGGAAAGCAAAATGGTTGTTCCCAGCGCTTTTTTCTCAAGCAGCAGTTTTCGCATCTGCAAAACACCCTCTGCATCCAATCCGTTAAACGGCTCATCTAAAACAAGAAGATTTGGCTCTTCCATAATAGCCTGTGCAATACCAAGACGCTGACGCATTCCAAGACTATATTTCTTTACGGAACGTCTAAGGTTCGGATTTAACCCCACCAGTTCCATCGTGTGAAGAATCTGCCCTCTGTCAATTTTCCCATTCAGCTCTGCTAAAACCTTTAAATTTTTGTACCCACTATAATGCCGGAATAAATCCCGGTGTCTCAATGATAACACCTGTGTGGGATGGAAAATCCACCTCTTTTCCTATCCTTTATGGTCCACCCATATCGTTCCCTGCGACGGTCTGATAAATCCAAGAATACACTTCATAAGCATTGTTTTACCAGAGCCATTCCGCCCAATCAATCCATGAATTTTCCCTTTTTCAAAAGTCAGATTAATATCCGACAAAATAATCTGTTTTTTCATCGTCAAAGAAAGATTTTTCTATTTCAATCATGCACTCCATTAACTGCCCCTCCTTAATCAATTTCGTGGTCAAAATTATAATTCAATCTTTTTACATCTTATAAACGCCACAAATAAAATCACTGCCAATAATCCGATAAAATAATAGGCACTAAGTGACAGCGGAAAAACCATTTCTCTATAGTAGCGTGTAATGCACACCCAAGAAGGCTATTAGCCATCGGAAATAAAAATTTAAAACGGGAACTTGTTGCACAAAAAACAAATTCCAGCCGCAATCACCAAAAAACCCGTGATAACTCCTGCCTTCTTCGCCCCTAAGGTGGCAAGAAGCAACAGAATCATACTAGCAAAAACAAAGACAAAAAGACAAATAACACCGCAAAAAAAAACAGCAAATGCCGGCGACATATGATAATAAATTTCCGGCGGAATGCTGACACTTCCTGTATTTTGTGCATAGTCCGAAACGAATAGGCAAACTCGAAACCACAGGACTCCATTTTGCAGAAAAACTTCCACCCACAAAACAGGAATCATCATTCCCACAAACACAATGAGCAGGTAACTAAGAATGCTCATCTGTGCGCGGTACAAAATCTGTCCAAAAAACCAATTTCCTTTCCCCGCTCTCTGCACAACAAAAAGTGTATTTCCATCAATTCTTGGATAATCTGATATAATCGCAAGAAACACTGCCGGCACAAGAAGAATCATAAAATTGAATTTAACAGGGCAACAAAATGGCTCATACACATTGATTGGTTTTCCCATCATAGCTGCATTTTTGCAGCAGAGGAACCGTAATAAACTGATAGGCAAAAACAAGCGCTGCCACAATCAGAATCATGCGCGGATCCATAATAAGTTTGATATACTCCATCTTTGCTATATGCCATATTTACTGACCGAAAATTTACCATGTTCCACGCAATAACCTCCTTTTTATCAAACAGTAACATCCTATCATAAGCACCAATGCCGCAACCGCCATCCAAACGCCTGCCGTTACCAGATATTGTTTCCATGGATAATAAAGGATGCCTGTCGTTTCCCAAATCACTATATTCCGGTTTCGAAGAAGCAAATCATTACAAATAAATCAAGATAAACGGCATGCATAAAATAATATATCGATTTTTCAATAACGCAGTGAAAACAAAACCGGTATACACACCAAACATCCGTAAAAGAAAAACCGGATTCCTTCCTAAGAAGAAGTGGCACAATTTGTGAAAGAATCGGCATCTTTCCCATAGAGGTAAAAATCACAAACAAAATTCCTTCATACAAAAAACACCCAAGCACAGCAAGCAGACCACTGGACAAAACAGCCTCCGCCATACTTCCCAATAATATACTTTTTCGTACACCAATTCTTGCCTGACGAAATAAATAATTGTTCGTCATCTTTTTTCATTCCAAAACACATTTAAGAATGGAAAGATAACAAGAATTGGCATAAACATCGCCATAAAAATACTAATTGGATTTGTAATCAGACTTTCAAACGTAATATCATTTTTCCAGAAAAAATCTGTCTCATCTGTCCCTCAAAAAACAAATCCCAAAAAAGGAATATTCCTTTCCGCTTTCATTGGCATAGCGCACAGCCGTAAAACTTAATGCCGTAACACATAGAACACAACACCAAAACACCTTATTCTTTTAAAAATACGTTCTACAAAACTTTTCATCCAATTCATCGCTACCCCTCTCAATAATTCCTCCACATAATCAACGGTTCCCGTCTTGCAGTCCACGAGAGCAAATTCTTCCTGATTTTCTTTTTCTCCGAAAACAACATCAGATAACAAGGACTTGTCGTATACTTTTTCTCCTGCCTCATGCTCACTCTCTTTTCCGGCATCGCTGCACATCCGGTAACAAATCGATATCTTTGAAATATGATAACCATGATAGGAAGGAAGTTCTTTGGAAACAAGTTTTAGTGCACTTTGCAGTGATAATACCGTTTTGATTTCTTTTTTTGCTTTTCCGCCTCGTACATTACCCCCTCGTTTGACAAAAAACTATCTGCCCCCTTACAGGAACTAACCACAATCTGGTCATCATAACAATCCGCATATTCAACCGACAAAGACTTCGTATCTGCACTCTCCATTAATTTCTTTTTGAACTAATTCTTCCACCCCATGATATGTTTTTGCGAAAACAAAAGCGTAAGAAAACATTTCCATCTTCACCATTTTTGTAAACATCAACTTTACTTGGCCGGCTTTTTAGTACGTTTTTCGCCACCGTTTTCTCCCACTTTTTCTTCTTCCTTTTTCGCAAGTTCCACCGCCTGTTTCAGCGAAATTGTACCATCCTGCAACTGATATGTTTTATTTTCATACTTTCTATCCAGCCATACGGTTTCAAAAAAAGATTCTCCTCCTCTATTTCATTCGATTCTTCTGACTTCCGGTAATTGATAAATCCATTATTTCCAAGCAGCAGACGTTCTCCCGTCTCTGTATTTTCATACTCCGGTCCCGGTGGCGAACTATTCGGGTTCTTTTTATAATACTTTTTTTTGAATCTCTTTTTCGGTACATAGGATTCAAAAATTTGATTTTTCTCTTTCTGTAATAAATCACCTGCCTGCAAAAGTTTCGCCTCATACATCTTATCCGGCACATCAAAAAGCACAATTTTTAATATCAAGATTTTCAAACGATGTTGACCGGATATCGGCAAGTTCCGTCTTAATCCATCCATATTTACATACTGTAAATCATTTTTGTTTTCGCCTGCTACCTCTTCCGGGCTTTGAATGTAATCACCGCAGCCAACACATAAAATAATGGCTAAGATAACAAATAAAAATTGTGTGTGTTTCAATGGTATCCTCCTTTAATTTCTGGCATCTCCTGTCTACAATCATAACACAACTTATATTACATAAAACATAAAATTCGCGAACGACCTTTTTTTCGGAGTGAACGACCACTTTAGCCTTTTTATACAACACATGATATTTTTCATACCTAATCAGAGATACATGAATACTATTTTAAATTTTCTTTATAAACTCAGGCAATGTATATCCAAGCGGTGTCACAATGCTGGAACGAAGCACAAAATGA
>VOFK01001927.1_pt1 | contig 18490 bp, 25 predicted proteins | sample 5384121 | NCBI WGS metagenome assembly VOFK01 (sample SAMN12384730, study PRJNA508395) | human gut metagenome | isolation source: healthy gut J | host: Homo sapiens
ATTACGTATTGTTGCCGACCTTTGCGCCCAGATCGGGCAGGCATAGATGGCAGCATTGCCAGGAGCCGGAGACGGAGCACGTGCTTGCCCTCAAAGCTGTCGTTGCGCATACACTTCAGAACCTCGGCGGTGAAGTAGCACAGGCCGTAGCCGGTGACTGGCCTCGGTACGGGCGAGAGAGCCGCCGAAGGTCAGACCCTTACCGGTGAGCGGCCCGCGCTGGCGCTGTTGGTCAGGCGCTTGTACTGGCCGAACAGATAACCGGGATCTCCGGGCCGACACGCCGATATGCCGGCGGGGCGGTCCACCGGTAAACTGGCTGATGTGGGCGGTACAGCTCCCGACATAAAAAGCTCTGGCAGAAGCGCATGACTTCCATGTCGCTCTTGCCATGGGGGTCAAAGTCAGCTGCCGCCCTTGCCGCCCATGGGCAGGAGTGGTCAGGCTGTTTCTTTGAAGGTCTGCTCAAAGCCCAGGAACTGGGATGCCCTGGTTGACAGAGGATGGAAGCGCAGGATGGCGCGGAGGCCGAATGGCGCTGTTGAACTGAACGCGGTGGCCAGTTTCACCTGGACTTGCCTGATCATCGACCCAGGGCACACGGAAAGTGATGATGCGCTCGGGCTCGACCAGACGCTCGATCAGGCCAGCTTCTCGTACTCGGGATGCTTCTCCACCACGGCTGGATGCTCTCCAGCACCTCGCGGACAGCCAGGTGGAACTCAGGCTCATTGGCATTGCGCTGTGCAAGGCCATCGTAAACGCGCTTCAGGTATTCATTCGTCAGCATAATAATATCACTCCTTTCCCCATTATTTACACTCGCTCTGCCCACTATCACAGAGCGCTTTTATCATTATAAAGCTTTTGTGCAGCGATTTACAATAGAGAAAATCGGAAAATGTTTCAGTGAAGCCAAAATAAAAATGAATCCGCTTCACAGCGTCAGTGCCCGGCGGCGCTGGGGATCTCCTGCAATTCAAAAGCGATATTCCTGCGCGGCATCGGGGTATTTTTGCCCTGTCCACAGGGCTGAGGAACATGGCGGGGGCCGCAGCCAGAGCCCGCCGTCCCCGTAGAGCTTGCGGTAGACCACAAAGGGGCTCCCCCCGTTTCGAATCGTTGGCAACGGCCTCCACCAGATAAAAGTCGCCTTTGAAGTGCCGGTACACCCGGCCGATCTTGAAGTTCGTTCGGCATTTGCGTTCTCCTTTACATTCCAGCTAATCATGGCGCCCTTGTCCGATCTCTTCATGCGATCTTGACCCCCTCCCGCATGATGCTTTCATGAAGGGAGTGCCGGTGTTGACCTCCCGGATCTCAAAGCGCATCCACGTCCTTCTGCGCTGGCGCAGCCTCCCCAAAAGCAAAGATGTCCCTTTGGCCGGAAGTTGGCACCGCCCACCACGATCACATCGATATCCGAAGCGGCAGTGGCTTCTCCCCCGGGCATAGGAGCCGAACAGCAGGGCGTACTCGGCGTGAGATTTGTGCAGCAGCTCCCCGGATGACCTGCTCGATCTCAGTGCGGGGGAAAGCGTGTTCATGTGACACCTCCAATCGGAAATTTCTACCAATATTGTACCATAGAATGCCGAAATGCAACAAAAATCCCCCGCAGGCGGCTGGCGCTGGCGGGGAGTGGCGCATGATTTACTTCTTCAGCAGCTTCTCGCAGGCATCGGCGGCACCCCTCAAGGTACTGGCCGGGGTAGGCCTCGATCATGCCGGCATCGGAGCAGGCAGCCAGCTGGGGAGTCGATGGGGCACTTGGCCAGCACGGGCAGGCCGCTTTTGCGGGCCACCATCCACATGGCTCTCGCCGAACACGCTGATCTTCTTGCCGCAGTCGGGGCAGACGAGATGCAGCTCATGTTCTCTCCACGATGCCCAGCATGGGGCAATTTTCATCATCTCAGCCATGTTCACGGCCTTGGCTACGATCATGCTGACCAGCTCCTGGGGGCTGGCAACGACCACGATGCCGTCCACGGCAGGCTCCTGAACACAGTCACGTCGCCGGTTCCCGGAGGCATGTCCACAAACAGGGAAGTCCACGTCCTTCCAGACCACATCGGTCCAGAACTGCTTGACCGCACCGGCGTCCGCGGGGCCGCGCCACACAACAGGGTCCTCTCGTTCTCGACCAGCAGGTTGATGCTCATCCACATCAATGCCCATCCGGCTCTGGATGGGCCAGCAGTCTTTTTCATCGGCATGGCACGGCCATGGATGCCAAATGAACAGCTTGGGGATGGACGGGCTGGTGATGTCGGCATCCAGGATGCCGCAGTGGTAGCCCCGGCGGGCCATGGCGCAGGCCAGCAGGGCACTGGTCATGCTCTTTTGCCGACACCGCCTTTGCCCGAAACAACGCCGATGACCTTTTCACGCTGCTGTTGTTGGGGTTGGGGCATCGTGCTCAGGTGCGGCGGCGGTGCGGGAACTTTTGTACTGCCGCAGGTGGAACAGTCATGGGTACATTCTTCGCTCATACTCTAACCTTTTCTCCTTTATCTTAATTAGACAGATCGTCTTGACCAACCCCATATCATACCATAAAACCGGGTGGGGAAACAACCCACAGGGGCGCTCATCTTCACAAGAGTGCATATTGCCCGGGAAAGGCCGCATACTGAACCGAACGCCCGTGCGGGGAAGGAGGAAACCATGGGGCAGAGCTACCCTGAAAAAACGCCGCCCTCCTGACCGGGGCGGATGTCCTGCGGTTGGCAAGGATGGGCCTGCGCATCTATTCTGGCCAACGCCCTGGGCGGGCGAGGGGATGGGGCTGTACCAGCTGGTGCTGGCGGTCTACGCGCTGCTTTTGTCACGCTGGCAACGGCGGGGTCTCGGTGGCGGCCACCCGGCTGATGGCTGAGGAGCTGGCTCGGGGCCGGGCACAGGCGAGGGATGCTGGTGCGTCTGGCGGGCACAGGGGCTGCTGCTGGGCGCGGCGGGCTATGGCGGCACGTGCAGGGTTGCCGGGGCCGTTGCCCGGTGGTGGGGGATATTGCGGGCGGCGGGCGCGCTGCGGGTGTCGGCCTTCGGGATACCTGGATGGCCCTCTCGGCTGTGCTGCGGGGTTCTTTATCGCCTGGCGGCGGTGGAGCCCAACGTGCTGAGCCAGCTGGTGGAGCAGAGCGCGTGCGCATCGGGATCATCTGGTACGCGTTGGAATGGGGAACGCGCCGGACGTGAGCGCCCGCTGCCGGCGGTGCTGGCCGCCACGGCGGTGAGCGAAGCGGTGTCAGCCTGTATCCTGCTGCTGTTTTTTACCGTGGGGAGGCGGTGCGTGCGTTCGGCGCAGAAAAGGCCCGGACGGCCTGCGGACCCTGCCCGGCGGCTCTGGGAGATCCTGTGGCCGGTGGAGGGCGGTCGGTGGCCAGCGCCCTGCACACGGCGGAGAACATGCTGGTGCGCCTGCCTGACGGTCTGTCTGCTGGATGCCGGGGGCCGCAGTGCCGCGGTGGCCCAGTACGGCAGCCTGAAGGGGGATGGCCCCTTGCCCTCTGCTCACCTTTCCCTTTGGGCTGCTGGGGAGCTTTCGGTGCTGCTGATGCCTGAGATCACCCAGGCCCACATCCGGGGCGAGCGCCCGGCTGGACTGCCTGCTGGACCGGATGCTCCGGGCTGTGACGGGTTGCTTCTCGGCGCTGGCTGGGGCGCTGTTCTGGGTGTGGGGCGAGCCACTGGCCCCCTGCCTACCTCATACAGCCAGGAGGCCGGGTTCTATCTGCGGGTGCTGGGCCCGGCCATGCCGCTGATGGTATCTGGCAGGAAATGGCTGGACGTTTTGGTATGGAAGACAGCTTAAATAAACAAATGGTCAGCTATTCGCATGGTATGCGCCAGAAAATGATGGTAATAGGCGCATTAGTACATAAACCACCGGTCTGGATCCTAGATGAACCGATGACAGGATTGGATCCGAATGCGGCATATGAATTAAAGAAGATGATGCGGGAGCATGCGGATGAAGGTAACTGCGTATTTTTTCTCAACGCATGTTCTGCAAGTTGCAGAGAAATTGTGTGATAATATCATCATGATCAAGAAAGGTCATGATATCTATCAGGGAACGCTGGATGATCTGGTTGCCGCACATAAGAATAAGTCACTGGAAGATATATTTATAGAAATGACACATGAGGAATAGAGTGCTTATGAAGAATTTTTTGTATTTGACCAGAGTAATGGCAAAGGATACAGAGATGACGATGCCGGACACCGGAGAAAAAGCGAAGGCATATAAGACACTTGGTTCACTTGCCATGTTCTGTATCATGGTTCCCTATTGTCTGGTCGTTGGATTTATTGTATATATTATGACAGAAGCACTGATAGAAGCAGGAGGAATGACGGAAGGTGTAGAGCTGATCATACAGTTGATGTCCGTATTTGGCATGATCTTTTCGGTGATGGTACTGTTTAATGTACTGTTTTTTTTCATCGGATCTGGATCATCTGCTTCCGCTTCCGGTAAAGCCGGGTGAGCTCCCCCGTAGCAGCCAAATTTGTAAATGCATATATTGCAGAGAGTGTTATGGAGTTTATGGTTTTATTCAGCGGCTTTGTAGGTTACTTCATAGCTGCCGGATTTAAGCCGGTATCTGCACTGACGGCATTAGTCGGAGTAGCGATGCTTCCGATTCTTCCACTTGTATATTGCGGAATTTTTGCCTTACTTTGTATGGCATTTTTAAGCCGGATAAAACTGTTTCGGAATGTGGATGCCATGACAGGACTGGTAACCGTTATTTTCCTTGGACTTTTTTATTATCGTTTATTCAGATGGACAGCATCAATATTAACAATTATATTGATGGTCTGATGAATCATAACAATATGTTTACAACAATCATGGGAAAGATATTCTTTACGGTTCCTGTATTCTTAAAAGCACTTGAAACGAACAACATTGCATATTTCCTGCTGTTCATTCTGTTAAATGTGGTTATGGCAGGTCTGTTGTTTTTCCTTGGAAGCAAGTTGTATCTGCGTGGCGTATATCTGGTTTCATCTGTCGGAAAAGCAGAGAAGAAAGAAGATGTGGTTTCTGATGCAGCTTATGTGAAAAAAAAGTATTCGCAAAGCATATTTTCTGAAGGAATGTAAGATACTATACCGGACACCGGCATATCGCAAATATTGTGTAATGGTAAATATTATATGGCCGGTTCTTGCGGTGGCATTGTTTGTTCTGCCTGCGACGAAGAATTTTATGACTTCATTTGAGAAGCTGCTTTCCAAAGGTTTTGTAGCATCCGATCTGATCGTATTATTGCTGGTACTGATCATTTCCTTCTTTGCAACAGCAATGAACAGTATTGCATCGACCTCATTTACAAGAGAGGGAGATCATTTCAGCTTTATCAAATATGCACCGGTCAGCTATCGGACGCAGATCGGGATTAAGGCAGGTGTCAGTCTGGTATACAGCGGCATCACAGTTGCAGTAACGATCATTGTGTTGTGCATCTGTATGCATATCAATGTGCCTTCGGCCATTTACTTTATTGTGATCGGGTTCTTATCGGTTGTATGCTGCACCTATATCGGACTCTGGCTGGATGCAACACATCCGAAGCTGAACTGGGAAGATGAATACGGAGCACTCAGGGGCAATCTGAATGCATTCTTTAATATGGTGATTGCTATTCTGGTATCCATGATCCTTTGTGGAGTCGGTTTTTGTTTATTTAAGTTTACAAAGATGGATTCTTTTATGATCTTTGCAATCTATCTGGTAATTCTCGGCCTTGTGACATACAGGATCCGCAGAAGTGCCATTATATATATAAAAAAAAAGAGTATAAGCAATGACTTATATGTTTAGGAGGCATAAAAATGAAAGATAAAAATGCATGGAACAGTTATGACAAGGAAGAACTTGCAAAGCTGGAAAAATTATGTAAATCCTACCGTGAATTCCTGGATACAGGAAAGACGGAGCGGGAATGTGTAAAAGAGATCGTAAAACAGGTAAAGAAAGCCGGATATGAAGATATTCAGGATGTGATCAAAGAAGGAAAGAAGCTGACAAAAGGTTCAAAGGTATATGCGGTATGGATGAATAAGACCGTAGCGCTGTTCAATATCGGTAAGAAGAATATCGAAAAGGGTATGAACATTCTTGGCGCACATATCGATTCCCCACGTATGGATATCAAACAGATTCCATTATACGAGAAAAGGGATTTGCTTATCTGGATACGCATTATTATGGGGGAATCAAGAAGTATCAGTGGGTAACCTTACCACTTGCTATTCATGGTGTAGTTGCTAAGACAGACGGAGAAGTTGTAGAAGTAAACATTGGGGAAGACAAGAATGATCCGGTATTTTGTGTTACCGATCTGCTGATCCATCTTGCCGGTGCTCAGATGGAAAAAAAGGCAAATAAAGTTATCGAGGGAGAAGAACTGGATATTTTATTTGCGAGCAAGCCATTAAAGGAAAAGAGAAAGAAGCCGTAAAGGAACAGGTGCTTGCACTTCTGAAGAAGAAATATGGAATAAAGGAAGAAGATTTCATTTCAGCAGAGCTTGAGATCGTTCCGGCAGGAAAGGCAAGAAACTGCGGAATTGATGAGAGTATGATCATGGCATACGGACAGGATGACAGGGTATGTGCATATACATCTATGGTTGCGATGCTGGAAGCAGAAGATGTAGAAAAGACGACCTGTTGTCTGTTGACAGATAAAGAGGAGATCGGAAGCGTGGGTGCAACCGGAATGCAGTCTCATTTCTTTGAGAATACAGTTGCTGAGATCATGAATGCGATGGGCTGTTATAATGAACTGGCCCTCAGAAGATGTCTGGCATCCTCCAGAATGTTATCCTCTGACGTATCTGCAGGTTATGATCCAACCTTTGTCAAGTGCATTTGACAAGAAGAATGCAGCTATCTTTGGTGAAGGTATGGTATTTAACAAGTTTACAGGAGCAAGAGGCAAATCCGGTTCCAATGATGCAAATGCAGAGTATCTTGCAGCTATTCGTAAGGTAATGGATGATGCCGGAGTATACTATCAGACTGCAGAGCTTGGTAAAGTAGATGTTGGCGGTGGCGGTACGATCGCTTATATTTTATCATTATATGGAATGGAAGTTGTGGACTGTGGTGTGGCCGTATTAAACATGCATGCTCCATGGGAGATCACTTCCAAAGCAGATATTTATGAAACTAAAAAAGGATATGTAGCATTTTTATTAGGTGCATAAGAAAACTATGAAGCAGTTACATTCAAAAATCAGAATGATCATATTAATAGCAGTAGCCGTGATGATACTTTTTTTCACCACGGCTTGCTGTGTTTGCACAGGAGAATTTTACATCAGATTACAGTCAGACCAAGTACACAGAAGATGACGGTTTTGAAAGTGGGGAAGCAAACTGCATCTGCCAGTCTGCCAGTGGATACATATGGGTCGGCACGGACAGCGGACTGTACCGTTATGATGGAAGTCAGTTCCGGAAATTTTCACTGGGAGAAGACAGCGACAGCAGTTCCTATATGATCAACAGTATTCTTGCGGCATCGAATGGGGATCTGTATGTAGGAACGGAAAACTATGGCTTATTTATTTACAAAGACGGACGCTTTAATCGTATATCGAATTCAACAGAGGATGAGATTACGACCGTCCGTGGACTGTATGAAGATGAAGAAGGAAAAAATATGGCTTGCTACTTCATCCGGTATTTATTATTACGAATCCGGTGAAATGACGCTGGTTGCGGATGATGATGTTGTTGCACCGGATGTAACAGCGATCAGTGGATATCGTTCTTATGTATATGCGATCGTGAATAACGATACGATCGTAAATATCAAGGACGATCAGATCGTAAGCAAGATCAGTAAGATGGAATACACAGAAGAAGATCTGAACAACCTTTTTTGTAGATGAGAATGGGGAACGGTATATTGGCACGGTAGGTCATACAATTATACATCTTACGACGAACAAAGATTTTTGAATTATTATCAACAGCGGCACTGAGTGGTATCAATAAGATCCAGCGAATTGATAATAAATTGTGGGTTCTTGCGGATGATGGTGTTGGTTATATTAACAAAAAATAAAATAAAAAAATGAAGTATGTCACCGGTCTGGAATTTAATGAGTCGATGAGTGACATAATCCAGGATTTTGAAGGGAACTACTGGATGACCTCATATCGAAAAAGGACTGATGCTGTTATCCAGAAGTAAATTCCAGAATGGAAGCATGAAATATGGTCTGGATGAGACAATCGTCAACTGCATTACGGAGTATTGCGGAAAGTTATATATCGGTACAGATGATGGCCTGCGGATCATAAATGCAGACGGAACTCTTGACCGTGACTCTGATCTTGTCACAATGTTAAATGGAAAAAGTATCCGTGATTTCTGTGTGGATTCAAAGAATAATCTGTGGATCTGTTCCTACCGAATTTATGGTGTTATCAAGGTGAACAGTAAGGGTAAATACAAATTCTATAATAAGAGTGGCGCGTTGTTGACCAGTAATGCTGTCAACTGTATCATTGAATTAAAGGATGGCAGCATGGCGATCGGAACCGAGAGCGGTATTTCCATATTGAAGGATGAACAGGTAACAGTCAGCTACGGCAGATTTTCCGGTATGGAAAATGCGGATATCATATCCCTGTATCAGGCGGAGGATGGAACCTTATATGCAGGGTCCAATGGTTCCGGTCTTTATACGATAGACATGGAATCTAATCTGAAAAAGATATCTATGTCAGAGGGACTGAATTCGAATGTTGTTTCTTCCATTGTTGGTGGAAGCAATGGTATCTGGATCGGAACAGATAATGGACTTTATTATCAGGAGGGCGTGATCCGTCAGATCAGTGCAGTTGATCCATCGAATTCTGTGGCAAATCTGATATTGGATCAGGCAGGAGACCTCTGGATCTTCGGTTCCCGTGGCATCCAGAAATATTACGAAGGAGATCTGTTGAGCTCGGCAGATCCGAAATGCGAGATATATACGAAAAAATGATGGACTGATCTCTGATATTACGGATAATTCAACGAATTATATCAGTGAAGATGGAGTTGTCTATGTTTGTTGTGATACCGGCTTCAGTATGCTGGATCAGAATCAGGTATTTACAAATGAAGTTCCACCGAAGGTACGGATAGCTTCTGTTACGATAGATGATAAAGAGTATGCGTTCTCGGATCTGGATGGTAAGATGACCGTTCCGGGTGATACGAACCGAATCGTGATCAAGTTCTCTGTTCTGAGTTATGTAAATCGTGGGGATATTCAGGTAAAATATTATCTTGATGGATTTGACGATAAAGACCGTGTTGTTTCGGGTACGGATAATCTGGAAGCAGAGTATACAAATCTGGAGGGCGGAAATTATACATTTGTGCTTTCGGCAGAGAATTCTGATGGTGTTGCCTGTGAAGAACCGCTGTCTTTTGTTATTGTAAAACAGTTGAAATTCTGGGAGACTCCATTTTCCAGAGTTCTGATCGTGGTATTGATCATAGCAATCTGCGTGGCAGTGATATTTGTAGCCAGGTATGTGATGCATCTGCTTGGCAAAAAGACGGAGCAGGTAGAAGAACTCAGCAAGAAAAATGAACAGGCAGAGCGTTCTAACCGTGCAAAGAACGATTATGTGAACTATCTGAATCATGAGATCCGTGTACCGTTAAATTCGATCCTTGCGATCAGCGAGATGCTTTTGCGGAATGATGAGGCAAAAACGGAAGAAGAGGTAAAAACAGTTATCCACGGTATATGGTTCCAGCTACGAGATCCTTGGTATAATTGATGGAATTTCCAGACTATCGAATTTACAGGATGGAACACTGGAATTGCAGGAGAAGGAATATGCGGTTTCAGATATGATCGAGGAGCTTGCGGTTCAGTTTAAGGAAATGATCAACCGGGATCTGATTGCCTTAAAGGTAAGCATTGAGGATGATATACCAAATGGTCTGATCGGTGTAGATCGTGATAAGGTGAAGGAGATCCTGATGAATCTGTATCAGAGGGCGGCAAAGACCACCAAAGAAGGTTCGATCAGCATTGAAGTGGACTGGAGAAAGATCGCTCCGGATGAGTGCGACAGACCGGACAGCATTTATCTGGATATCGTGATATCAGATACCGGAACCGGAGTAAAGGAAGAACGTCTGGACAGCTTCTTTGATCTGGACGATTCTTATGACAGAACTGATATCGGTAATTTTGATATCAGTATCGGACTGGCAATCGCAAGACAGTTGATCGAGAGTATGGGTGGAACCCCGGAGGTTGACAGTACCTATGGAGCAGGAACCACGATACGCTTCTCCATTATACAGCAGGTATTTGATTACAGCTATGTTAATTATAATGTAAGCAAACGACGGGAGCAGGCATTCCGTAATTCGAACTCAAGAATCTGGCTTCCGGATGTCAGGATCCTTCTTGTGGACGATTCTGATGTCAGTATACAGATCCAGAAGGTTATATTTGATTCCTATGAGCTGATCTGTGATACTGCTTCATCCGGATTCGAAGCGATTGACAAGGTTATGGTAACTCCATATGATATGATCTTCATTGATACAGTCATGCCGGTTATGGATGGTGCAGATACCGTCCGTGAGATCCGGAGCCTGGATGGAGAAGAATACAAACGGGTTCCGATCATTGCACTTTCAGAAAACAATATAGACAGCAGCAGAGATGAGATCATAAAGCAGGGCTTCAGTGACGTACTTGTAAAACCATTGGAAATGGATGGAATCGAAGGGATTTTCCGTCTGTTCCTTCCGGAGGACAAGATCAAGGAAAAGACAAGCAATATCAGACAGTATATCAGCGAATCCAGATTTAAGGATGATGTTTATATTTTGGAGAACAGCATTGTAGTTGAAAATGCATTGAAGATGATCGGAGGCAATTTTGATACCTTTAACCGTTTTATTGCGGCATTCAAGGAAGACTATGAGCCGGATGTAGATCGTCTGGAAGAATATATTGATGATGATGTCAGACGGTATCGGAATATCATTCATGATATCAAGAGCAGCAGTGGAAATATCGGCGCATACAGCATCGAACGGAAAGCTGCAAATCTGGAGTCGGCGATCAATATAGGAAATATGCAGTATGCAAAGGAAAATACGCATGAATTTGTATCCATGCTGAAGCGTATGTTTAAGGATATCGGACTCTATCTGGCGAAGATCAATCCGGTTGAACAGCAGGAAAAGACAGTCAGGGATGCAGTGGATCGTGGACAGCTCAAAGATATGCGTACATTTTTACGGGATGCCGATGTTGGAGCTGTAAAAGAAATACTGGCAGAAATCGACCGATACGAGTATAATGATGCTGATGTTGAGTTCTTAAATGCACTGAAGATGACGGTGGATGCCATGGATTATGAAGGGGCAAGTGAGATTATCGATCAGTATCTGAACAGTAAGTAAAATACCATTGTGTCATGCATGGGAGCCATGTATGACACAGGGATATGACACATAAAAAAGGAAGAAAGAAGGATAAAAACATGAGAGTAGCGATCATTATGGGATCAACAAGTGACCTGCCAAAGGTTGAGCCTGCAATCGGCATTTTTTGAAGGAGTATGGAGTAGCAGTTGATGTAAGATGTCTGTCTGCACACAGAGCACATGCAGGACTTTCCGAGTTTATTGAAGAAGCAAATAATAATGGAACACAGGTTATCATTACTGCCGCAGGTATGGCAGCAGCACTTCCGGGTGTTGTAGCAAGCCAGACAGTGATCCCGGTTATCGGAGTACCAATTTCCGGTTCTGTATTAGATGGAATGGATGCACTTCTTTCTATCGTTCAGATGCCATCCGGTATCCCTGTAGCAACTGTAGCAATAAACGGAAGCAAGAATGCAGCATATCTGGCACTTCAGATCATAGGAAACAGCAATGCAGAAGTAAGAAAGAAGCTTTTGGCAGAGCGTGAGTCCATGGAAGCTGCAGCCATGAAGGCGAATGCAGAGGTAATTGCAAAATATAACTAATTTTTTATGTATTATAAAAATGCTGATTTCCGATATGGACCTATGATCTGTATGGAATGAAAAACATAAGAAAAGCAGGAGAAAAAATGATGATAAATTCAGGTTCTCCTGCTTTACTTTTTACCTTGTAAATGGTATTGTAAATGGCGGATGGTATTCGAAAGAAACTATACCTGATTGTACACCACAGATAGAACAGGCGATAGCAGGTGATCATATGAGGATTGGATTTATCGGTGCAGGCAAAGTAGGCTTTACACTTGGAAAGTATCTTGAACAGAAGCTGAATAAAGAAGAGATACAAAAGAACCTTCCGGAGACAGTAACCGTATCCGTATATTACAGTAGACAGGTGGAGAGTGCAAAAGAAGCTGCAGCATTTACCAATACCGAAGCATTTGATGATCTGAAGAAGATCGTTTGTGCAAGTGACGTCCTGATTCTTACCGTTCCGGATGGAAGGATAGAAGCAGTATGGGACAGCATAAAAAGCCTTTGATATCAAGGGCAAACTGATCTGTCATTGTAGTGGTGCGATGACATCTAATATTTTTTCAGGTGTAACAGAGGCAGGAGCCTTTGGTTATTCGATTCATCCTATGTATGCAATCAGTTCAACGACAAAATCCTACAGGGAAATGCAGAAATGTTTTTTTACCGTGGAAGGTGCTGAAGAGTGGGGAAATAAACTTTGCCGCTTTATTCGTCTTTTAGGAAATGACTGTGTACTTCTCTCAACAGAAAATAAAACAAAATATCATGCGGCTGCAGTATTTGCCAGCAATCTGGTGAATGGTCTGTATGGATCGGCAGTTTCATTACTGGAAGACTGCGGATTTGAAGAGAAACAGGCAGAGCAGGCACTTGTTCCGTTATTTATGGGAAATGCATCGCATATAGCAGAAGATGGCCCGGTGGCAGGTCTGACCGGACCGATCGAGAGAAATGACACAACGACAGTAAAGAAACATCTGAATGTTCTTGATGCAAATGAGAAACATATTTATATCAGCGTATCAGGAGCTGTACTTGCTTTAGCAGAGCAGAAATATCCCGACCGTGATTATTCTGAGATGAAGAAAATTCTTTCAGGACAGGAATGAGAAATGGGAATACTGCAATGCCGGGAACGATGGCAGGGAAAGCAGTAAGTTATGGCAATGCTGGATTTTGAAATGAACAAAAAATGAAATGATTTCAGAATAGGAGAATAAGACGTATGAAGAACACAACAACATCAATTATGCAGATGAAGAATTCCGGGCATAAGATTTCTATGCTGACAGCGTATGATTATACGACAGCAAGATTATTGGATGAAGCAGGAGTCAACACGATCCTTGTCGGTGATTCCCTCGGAAATGTAATCCTTGGATATGAGGATACGATCTCTGTAACCGTAGAAGACATGATCCATCATAGCGCAGCCGTTGCAAGAGGAGCCAAGAATGCACTGGTTGTAACCGATCTTCCATTTATGTCCTATCAGACCAGTGTATATGACGCAGTCGTAAATGCAGGTCGTCTGATGAAGGAAGGCAGAGCCGGAGCTGTAAAGTTAGAAGGTGGTAAAGAAGTCTGTCCACAGATTAAAGCAATCGTATCAGCAGGAATTCCTGTTGTTGTTGCACATCTGGGACTGACTCCGCAGTCGATCAATACTTTTGGTGGCTTTAAGGTTCAGGGTAAGACAGAAACAGCAGCTAAGAAGCTGATCGAGGATGCCAAGGCAGTAGAAGAAGCAGGTGCGTTTTTACTGGTACTGGAGTGTGTCCCTGCAAAGCTTGCAAAGCTTGTAACAGAGAGCATCAACATTCCTACGATTGGAATCGGAGCAGGAGCAGGATGCGACGGACAGGTTCTTGTAATTTACGATATGCTTGGCATGTTCAGTGATTTCAAGCCGAAGTTTGTAAAGCATTTTGCTAATGCAGGAGACGTGATTCGTGAAGCAGTAAAGACTTATATAGCAGAGATTGACGATGGAACATTTCCGGCAGAAGAACACTGCTACAAAATTGATGATGAAGTAATCGATAAATTATACTAAGAGATAGAAGCTGCCTGAACCGGTAAAAACCGGGAGACAGGATCAGGAAAAGGACTGGAAATCAGAAATGAAGATTTTAAAAACAGTAGATGAAGTAAGAAGTCAGGTTAAGGCATGGAAGAAAGAAGGCTTAAGTGTTGGACTTGTACCAACAATGGGATATCTCCATGAGGGACATCAGAGTCTGATCAGGAAATCCGTAGAACAGAATGACAGAACCGTTGTATCTGTATTTGTCAATCCGATGCAGTTTGGACCAACAGAGGATCTGGAGAGTTATCCAAGAGATCTTGATGCAGATGCAAAGTTATGCGAGACAACAGGTGCAGATGTGATTTTTCATCCGGAACCGGAAGAAATGTATAAGCCGGGATTTTGTTCTTATGTCAATATGACAGGGCTTCCGGATGCATTATGCGGACTGACTCGTCCGGTACATTTCAAAGGTGTATGTACAGTTGTAAATAAATTATTCAATATCGTTCAGCCGGATCGTGCTTATTTTGGTCAGAAGGATGCACAGCAGCTTGCGATCATCATGCGTATGGTTATAGATCTGAACATGGATATTGAGATTGTTGGATGTCCGATCATCCGTGAGGCAGATGGTCTTGCCAAGAGTTCCAGAAATATTTATCTGAAGCCGGAAGAACTTCAGGCAGCAGTGATCTTAAGCAAGTCTGTGAAGCTTGGACAGCAGATGATCGCGGATGGTGAGCGAGATGCGAAGAAGATTGTAGCAGCAATGAAAGACCTGATCGGATCAGAGCCACTTGCAGATATTGATTATGTTGAGATGGTGGATATGGATACCATGAAGTCAATCGATATAGTAGAGGGACATGTCCTTTGTGCTATGGCAGTCAGATTTGGCAAGGCAAGATTGATCGATAACTTTATCCTTGATATGAACAAATAACAGCCGGATCAGCATTCGTCCCGGACAGAATGATTTTCAATGATACGATGCAGAATGGAGAAAATGATGTTAAAGAATAAGACCGTTGTTTTAGGTGTAACAGGAAGTATAGCAGCATATAAGATGGCAAATGTTGCCAGTATGCTTGTAAAACTGCATGCAGATGTAAATGTCATCATGACAGAAAATGCGACCAATTTTATCAATCCGATCACATTTGAGACCTTAACAGGAAATAAGTGTCTGGTGGATACCTTTGACCGTAATTTTCAGTTTAACGTAGAACACGTTGCACTTGCAAAACGGGCAGATATCTTTATGGTTGCTCCTGCATCGGCAAATATTATTGGGAAGATCGCAGGCGGCATTGCAGATGATATGTTGAGTACTACGATCATGGCTGCAAAATGTCCGAAACTGATCGCACCTGCAATGAACACGAATATGTTAGAGAATCCGATCGTTCAGGATAACATCAGGAAATTACAGTCCTACGGCTATGAGATCGTAGAGTCGGCAAGCGGATACCTTGCCTGTGGAGATACAGGCAAGGGAAGCTTCCGAATGAACAGTTGTTAGTTGATTATATATTAAAGTATATTGCAGCAGAGAAGGATATGCAGGGAATAAAAGTACTTGTTACTGCAGGTCCTACGATGGAAGCAATCGACCCGGTTCGCTTTATTTCCAATCATTCAACTGGTAAAATGGGATATGCGATCGCCAGACAGGCGATGCTTCGTGGGGCGGATGTGACACTTGTAACAGGAAAGGTAGCGATCACACCGCCAGAATTCGTAACAGTAGTGCCGGTTACCTCTGCACAGGATATGTATGAAGCAGTAACGGCTGCCAGTGCAGATCAGGATATCATTATCAAGGCTGCCGCCGTTGCAGATTACAAACCGGCAGAAGTATCAGATAACAAGATCAAGAAATCGGATGCTGATATGAGCATTCCACTTACAAGAACAAAAGATATTCTTGCATTCCTTGGAATGCAGAGAGAAGAGGCAAGAAAGACAGATGGGGACAGCAGACTTGCCAGACAGATTATATGCGGATTTTCGATGGAGACACAGAATCTGCTGGAGAATTCCAGAAAGAAACTGGAAAAGAAGAAGATCGATATAGTCGCAGCAAATAATTTAAAAACAGCGGGGGCTGGATTTGGAACAGATACCAATGTGCTGACACTGATCACACAGGATGAAGATATTGAATTGCCACAGATGAGTAAAGAGGAGTGTGCAGACAGACTTCTTACCCAGTTAATAAAAAATGAGGAAATAATATTAACCTGGAGGCTGGCGTTGAGCATAGAAAATAAGAAAAAGCTGCGGGTGTTATGCCTGGTGCTATTCATTTTATACAGTATATCCATTGTTTATTTCCTGATATTCAGCGATATGTTTGGAAGGGGACATGGATATGAAGAGATGCGGTACAATCTGACACCGTTTCTCGAGATTAAGCGTTTCGTAAAAAGTACAGAAGTTATATGACGACCACAAGCGTGATGTTGAATCTGGTTGGAAATGTTCTTGCTTTTTTTGTACCATTTGGAATGTTGATCCGTTGGGTCAGAGGTAAAAAAACCGGATTTTTTACAGCGACTCTGGCGGCATTTGCGTTTTCGTTAAGTATTGAACTGGTACAGTTGATAACAAAACTTGGGGTGTTTGATGTTGATGATATTATCATGAATACCTTTGGCGGCATGCTTGGATATATCATATATTATATTCTGGCACGATTTGACAGAAAAAGGAGTAAAAAAGATTGAAAAACAGTGATTTCAGGGTTTCTCCACCCGGAAGTTCAGGAGATACGATCATTTCATATATATTGGGAATTTTGGGCGGAATCTTTATAATACTTTCCGTGATCAAATCCATTATATCAAGAGGTACGGTAGAACGTATCTATGGGGTATTGATGATCAGTGCTTTTTGATGGCATTTACCGGAATTGGTATTCGGCGTGATCGGGTATCATGCAGAAGAAGGTGGAGTTACATCTAAGAAAATGGCGGTTTATCTGAATATCATAGTTTTTATTATATCAGGCATCTTTTTTATGAAGGGAATATAAGAGTATGGATGAGAGACTGAAGAAACAACTGGATTTTATACTGGAGGTTGACAAGAGCAAATTTGTAGTCAGACAGACGTATCTGACAGATGGAATCAGAAAAGAAGATGATGCAGAACATTCCCTGGCATATTGCACTTATGGCAATCTTACTGGCGGAATATTCAAATGAACCGGTTGACGTATAAGAGTGGTTTCCATGCTGCTGGTTCATGATCTGATCGGAGATAGATGCAGGTGATACATATGCATATGATAAAAAAATGCAAATGCAAACAAAAAGAGAGCGGGAATTAAAGGCTGTTGACCGGATATTTAATATCCTGCCGGAAGATCAGGCGAAGAAGCTTCGTGGACTCTGGGATGAATTTGAGAGTATCAGACGCCGGAAGCCACCTAAAAAATATTGACAATCTGTCATGTTATGCATGTTGAGCAGCAAGGCCTGGAAAGAGCATGGTTTTTCGAGAATCAGGTGTATGGTAAGGAACAAGCGGACACCAAACAGAAGACGTTATATCAGGTGATTGGATGAGGTGTTTCCCGAACATTCAACTTGGGAAACATAAAGGGAGACAATAATGACTTTCAATGCCAGACCTGCTGAAAGCAGAATATGAAGAATATCGAAGATCGTTACGAACTGATGGTTGAGCGAATCCGTTCAATCAAAAAGAGGAAAACAGGGACTTTGCGGTACGGGATTATTTTGCAAAACCGGAGGAATTTTACTGCAGTTAGATAAAGTAATTTAAAAGGTAAAAAGTGGGATGTCTATTTCGAGAGCTGTACAGCGGGCGAATTACAGCAGATAAATGCAGCACTCAATAGACAGGTTTTCGAAAATTTTCATGAAACGAGTTATTGCAACTATGAAACACCGTAACAGATGTTTGGTAGAGAAAATAAAGTGACGAGATTGAAGACATAGACAAAGGGAATATTTATTTGCTGACTATCATTGGACATTTATTTTGTTATGAATTCTCATGGACTGATCGGGCAAAAGAAGAAAGAGTTGTAGACCTTACTGTATGGTTTGAATTGTTTGTGGAGGTATATGGGATCTTTTGAGGATGTTCCATCTGTTAAAAGCAGTAATGGATGCCATTTATGCCATTTTGAACATGATTAGTGAGTTTCTTCATGATTATCGTGTGTGAGAAGATGGATCCGCCTCTTTTCCTTTGCGACAGATATTGTCATGAAATGTGAAGACGGAGATAACAGCGCTACTTATATGAATATGGCGAATCGTTATCGGAAAGAATGAATTGAAACGGAAGCTGCTTTCGCAGGATGTCATCAGAAAAAAGTGGCGTCGATTGCCCGGACTTATACAGAAGCGATTTCGACAGGGGGCTTTTGTAGCGGCCTTCTGAACTGATCGAG
>VOFK01003022.1_pt1 | contig 18490 bp, 39 predicted proteins | sample 5384121 | NCBI WGS metagenome assembly VOFK01 (sample SAMN12384730, study PRJNA508395) | human gut metagenome | isolation source: healthy gut J | host: Homo sapiens
CTGTTAAGAGTATTTAATAAATCAGTAAGTTCTTCGCTTGGATAATCTGAAACGTCAAGTCCATCAGACATCTGTTTATAAGCAGCATCAAATATAGCACTTGAACGGCTTGATGAAGCCTGTGTCTCAAGGTAAGATCTTACATATGTTCTTAACTGCTCAACTGTTGTAACTGAACTATCCTCAATTCCTAAATGAAGCAGCATTAGCTGCAACCCACTCATCTGTAAGTTCTGGAACAACTGATTCGTCAATTTCATTAACAGTTACTGTGAATACTGTTGTCTTTCCTGCAAGATCTGAATTTTAATAGCTCTCTGGGAATACACATGTAATATCAGTCTCCTGACCTACTGTAAGTCCCACAAGTCCCTTATCAAGATCTTCAATAAATTTCCCTGAACCTATTGTGTAAGTAACATCTGTAGCAGTTCCTCCTGAAAATGCTGTTCCATCAAGCTTACCACTGTAATCAAGCTTAATAACATCTCCTGCCTTAGTTGTTCCCTCTGTTATAACATTAGTTGTAGCCTTTGATTCAAGCATGCTCTTGATATAATCCTCAACATCTGAATCAAGAACAACATAATCTGACTCCTTAAGATCAACAGACATTCCTTTCCAGTCTGAAAGATTAACAAATGTCTTATATAATCCTGCATTAGATGTAATTGTTCCTGCATACTCTTCTGCATTTATCTCTGTGTTAGCTGTAGAAGCTTTAGCTTCTTTTTCTTTTCTGTTTTACCACATGCTACTAATGATGTTGCAAGTGCACCTACAAGTAACACACTAAATAACTTCTTTTTCATATACTTCCTCATTTCTACATACATAAACATTTCTGCCTAACAGCAAGCCTTATATTTATAGCACATTTATCAAAAAATAAAAGTAATTTCACACTAATTTCACTTTTTTTTATACAGCGTTAAACTGTTATAATCTCAATGTGTTAATAATTTTTTGGAGGATGCCGGTTTATTCCGGTAATTATTCTATGAAGAAATTTAATAAAATAAAAATGCTTTTCATATGTGTTTACTGTTATTCTGGCTCTGGGCTTTGTGCTTACCGCCTGCGAAAAACCTGCAGTTACACTGACTACCCCGGAGTCTGTGAACGGCTTTAAGTTAAAACACATTTGTGCAGATTGACTCATACACAAGTGTTTCTAAGAATACTCTTACGGAAGCTCTTAATCTGTGTGACTACTACGAAAACATTTTTTCAAGGACTAAGGAAGATAGCGAGTTATCAAAGGTTAATTCTAACCAGACAACAAGCATATCTAAGGAAATGTATGAATTAGTAAGTGCCGGACTTGAATATGCTGCTTTGAGTAATGGAGCATTTGACATAACAATAGGAAGCGTTTCCAGACTGTGGGACTTCACCGCGGAATCACCGAAAGTTCCTGACAGCGGACGTATTGCCGAAGCTTTGACACATGTTGATTACACCAGAGTCAGTGTGTCCGATAACGGTGATGGTACTTATCCTTATTCAATTAGCAAGCCTGATGATGTCATCCTTGACCTCGGAGCTGTTGCTAAAGGCTATATTGCCGACAAAAATCAAAGATTTTCTTGAAGAAAATGGTGTAAAACGTGCTATAATCAATCTTGGTGGCAATGTTTTTATGTATAGGTAAGAAAACTAACACGGATAACTTTGGAATCGGCGTAAGGAAGCCATTTGCAGCCAATAATGAAGTGCTGGTTGCTCTTTCTGTTGATGATTCCTCTGTTGTATCATCTGGCAACTATGAGCGGTATTTCTATGCTGATGACGGCACATTTTACCATCATATACTTAACCCAGCTACAGGCTATTCTTATGACAATGACCTGTCCGATGTTACTATTCTATCAAAGGATTCGCTTACCGGAGACTGCTTAAGCACTACCTGCTTCTGTCTGGGTCTTGATGATGGCATGAAGCTTATTGAAAGCCTTGATGGAATTGAAGCTATATTTGTGACTAATGAAGGTGAAATTCACTATTCTAGTGGAGCAAAGGCCTATGTAAAGAGCTGAGATATCTCGCGCTACCCTTAACTTAATATCAAAAATGAAATGGAGAACATACAATGATAAGACTCATATTAATCGTTATATTTGCAATAATAATATTCTTTGCCAGCCTTATAATGCTTCCTGTATTCTGGCTTATTGGCAAGTTCAATCAGGATGCTAAGGATCGCGGAAGTCTCCGCTTTGTTCAGGGTGTTTTTAAGGTTGTTCTTTTTTCTGTCTGGTGTTACAACAACTGTAAAAGGACTTGAAAACCTCCCCTAAAGACGGAGAAGCTGTACTTTTTGTAGGCAATCACCATGGTTTCTTCGACACAATTATTTCTTACACATACATGAAACCCAGAACTGGCTTTGTTGCCAAGAAAGAGATTGAAAAAAGTCCCTCTTCTTAATATATGGATGAAATATCTTTACTGTCTCTTCCTTGACAGAAAGAATATGAAAGAAGGTTTAAAGACTATCCTTACCGGTATTGATTACCTTAAAGCTGGAACTTCAATTGTTATATTCCCTGAAGGAACAAGAAATAAAAGCATTGATGGTGTTCTTCCTTTCCATGCAGGAAGCTTTAAGCTTGCTGAAAAAAATCAGGCTGCAGGATTATTCCTATGGTACAGAACAACACATCTGCTGCATTAGAAGACCACCTTCCATTCTTTAAAAAGACTCACACTGTCCTTGAATTTGGCAAGCCAATCGATGTCGCCAGCATGGACCGCGAGCAGAAAAAAAATCTTGCCAAGGATGTGCAGGATCTTATTGAGAAGATGTACGAGGAAAATAAGGCACTTGTGTAGATTGGTTTGAAGTGGGCGGTCATGATGGAGGTATGTTGTCCTTTCAGACACGCTCCCGCTCGTGGAAAGACGTAGCGGTACTAGGCGCACTGCCTCACTTCGTGAGGTGCGTTTGCCAAGTGCCGACGCCTTTCCAACGGTCTGAAACTACAACATACCTCCATCATGACCTTACACTTCACCCAATTTACAGTTTGCTTTGGTTTCCCGTTGGGAAACCTTGCTTGTTGGGAGTTGTCTTTTTGCTTACTTATTGGCAAAAACCTACTAACTCCCCTTATTCAATCTGTTTCGTATGTCAATAAATCATTATTTTTTATTATATCAACTTCAATGACCTACTAACTTGCAAGTTAAATTGAATTTAGTAGGTATTTTCCAGGCACGCAGGCTCATATTTCATCTAAATCAGCCAGCAATTTCACAAAACGACCTACTAATCCGCACACATCAGATATATTAGTAGGTTTTCATCCCTAATTCTCTAATATATCGAAGTCCAATAAACCTACTAATTCATATAAAAACAGCCATTTCGTCCGTATTTCCCAATTTTCATTGCAAAACTACACATCCACACCTGACCTTCATGTCATAAAAAAGACCACACCAGCAATCCGCTGATGCAGCCTCTCATCCTTACTTATTCTTCTTAAAAAATCCCTTCTTTTTCTTTTCAGGAACTACAATCTTTCCACCTCTTACAGACTTGATGCCTACAATATAGATACCACTTACTTCTGCCTTGACTTCTGCCTTAATTGGAATCTGGTCAAATACCTTAGGATCACACATAAGTGACATAACTCTTGGTCCAATCTTTGCCTTAACGATTGGCATCTTACGACCTCTGAATGCCTTAGGTGTCTGGTCTAAGACCATCTTAGGAAGTCCGGCATCTTTCATCTTCATCATCTTCTTATCAATGACAAGCATCGACATAACCTGCTTTGCAGCCTCTAACTGTGCGTTATTAGCTTCCTGCTTCTTCTGAAGCTTTTTACCCACAATAGTAAGTGCAACAAGTGCTGCTATAAGTACAGCAATAACTATCAATAAAACAATACTCCAAACTGGCATATTTACTACTCCTTCGTTAACTTTTTCATATACTAGTTAATTATATCAAAACAATCAGTAATTGCAAGTGTTTTGTGTTGGTCTGTGGGGCGGATTGTGTGGGTATATGTCATTTCCAGACACGCTCCCGCTCGTGAAAGTGCGTAGCGGATACTAGGTTCACTGCCTCACTTCGTGAGGTGTGTTCACTAAGTGCCGACGCACTTCCAACGGTCTGAAAATAACATATACCCACACCCGACCACCTCCCCACAAAAACTTGCTCGGTTCCTATGGAACCATCGCTCTCTGCGGAAATCTCTCTCGCCAGCCCCACCTCCGCCAAAGGCGGACAGGGGAAGTGACAGCGTAAGGGGGCAGGGTGTGCATATGCTGTAGTGTAAGACCGTTGGAAAGGCGTCGGCACTTGGCAAACGCACCTCACGAAGTGAGGCAGTGCGCCCGCTACGCCTTTCCACGAGCGGGCGTGTCTTACAATGCAGCATATACACACCCTGCCCCTCATTCATCGTCCTGCCACTTTCCTCTAGTCAGTCAACTTGTGAAGAAGTGACATCTTCATATCATAATATGCCGGGCTCATATCAAGATAATGGTTATGAGGATTCTCAAATCTCTGCTCTTCTTCCCATATATTGTCAGTGAGCTGATCCTGAACATACTTCTTAATCTCATCAATAGATACTCTGTCCATTACACGCTTGCCGTTCTTTACAACAAGCTGCTGTAACTCTACTGCTGTGCAGTTTTCAAAGTATCTGTTCTTCCAAGGCTTTACAGGGTCTACATAACGGTAAGGCTGTGAAAGGTCAACAACTTCATCAGCACCTGCTATAAGGTCTGCTATTGCCTTTTTATTCTCGTCATATATTCTGTAAACCTTCTTAAGACCTGGGTTTGTTATCTTCTCAACATTTTCAGAAATCTTAATTCTTGGCTGGAATACTCCATTCTCCTCTACTGCTGCAATCTTGTACACAGCTCCAAATACAGGATCAGACTTTTTGCTGTTATAAGTCTCTCACCTACACCAAAGCTGTCAATGCAGCCGCCCTGCTCTAAGATTGACATAATAGTCCATTCATCAAGACTGTTGGAAACAACTATCTTACAATCAGTAAGACCAGCATCATCAAGCATTTTTCTTACCTTCTTAGATAGGTATGCAAGGTCACCACTGTCAAGACGGATGCCCTTAAGACGCTTGCCCATTGGCTCAAGCACTTCCTTTGCACATCTGATGGCATTAGGAATACCTGATTTAACAACATCATAAGTATCTACAAGAAGCACAGTTGCATCCGGGTAATTTTCTGCATAATGCTTAAATGCTTCAAATTCATCACGATAAAACATTACCCAGCTGTGTGCCATTGTTCCACTGATTGGAATATTAAACATCTGACCGGCAAGGACAGTAGCTGTTCCAACCGCACCTCCGATGTAAGCTGCTCTTGCACCATATACTGCTGCATCCATGTTATGTGCACGTCTTGCACCGAAATCTGATACAGCACGTCCCTTTAGCTGAACGCACGATTCTTCTTGTCTTGGTTGCAATAAGTGACTGGTGGTTAACCTGAAGAAGGATTGCAGTCTCAACAAGCTGTGCATCAAGTAATGGTGCAACAACAGTAATTACAGGTTCATTAGGATACATAATAGTTCCTTCCGAATGAATAAATATCTCCCCTGAACTTAAAATCAGCAAGGTATGCAAGGAATTCTTCCCCAAAAAGTCCCTGACCTCTTAAGTATTCAATATCATCTTCATCAAAATGCAGATTCTCTATATATTCAATAATCTGTTCAAGACCTGCAAATATAGCATATCCGGCATTATCAGGATTCTTTCTGTAGAACACATCAAATGCAACTTTTCTTTCCTTGTCCTCATCCTTAAAATAGCCATTAGCCATTGTAAGTTCATAAAAAATCCATTACCATTGTAAGATTTCTCTCATCAAACTGTTTCTTCATAACTACTCCTTTTTCAAAGAAAATGTACTATTCATCAATTCTAAGTTCTCTGGTTGTTATCGTTATCTGCATATCACAATCTGAAAGATGTTCACAAAGTTCACTTCCATTCCATACACAAGATATATACTTATTGTATCCTCAGTTCGTTCAATTTCAAGACTTTTTTGTTATAATACTCAGACTCATATTTCCATAAGGTGTCTGGTAATAAGTCATATTCTTACTGCCCATGGTAAACCTCATCTTCGTAGATACAACGCCTTTCTTTGTCACCTCTACGCTGTCACCATCAATCTTGATTATGCTGCTTGACCGTTCCTGTGAATCATCATACACTTCCTCATACCGTATATATTCCTTGCCGTTGATAACTGAGTATGTGCCAACATTTATGACTTCAACCTCATCGTCCTGTGACTCATTACTTCAACCTCTTCACCTTCACACGAGGCTTCCTCGTCCATTGTTCCCGTATATAATCCTTTAATCTTAATAAAGACCTTATCCTTATTATTCAATCGTCCTTCCTCCACTGACTGCTTATAACCCAAGCAGTTCATTTATAAATGTTAAATATTTAAATCTGACTTTTTACAGCCCCTGTCAGTTACTGTCTTATATTCTTCGTCTGTAAGAACTCCTGCAAGCTTTTTCCTTAGAATCCTCTGGAACTACGCCATACACCGCATCTACAAAAACATAATGGCGGATACAGCACACACCACCAGTTCTTTCCCTCTGCATCACCTATATCAACCCTGAAAGCCTCATAGTATCCTGCTGGAAATGTTACATCACCGTATGATTTAACCGGAAAATAACTTTTCTCAAAATACACGTTTACATCTTCCATAAATCCATTATCCCGCAAGGTTTTAATAGCAACATTTCTGATATTATCACTTTCTGCCTCTAATATAGCTCTTGACTCTGAAAGAGAATCTGACTCTGAAAGAGCCGGTCTTATGTAATCAACTACTGCTTCCTTAACCTTAAGCTTAACCTCCTTGGTCTTCCTGAGAATCACTGTTTGCCCTCACATGAAATCTTATAATACTCTCAGATATGCCTTCTGTAACTGCCTCTAAATTTCCCTGCATAAGACACTCTGTAATAACCAACCAGTCCACTGACAGCTATTATAACAATAAGCAGAATTCAAGTTTCTTTTTTTTAATGTTCATATGATATTTACCCCCTGATATATCTTCATATCTGGGATTATATCCATATATTTCCATAATAAACAGGAATTTACAAACTAACAAAGGCTGGCATATACAGCCAGCCTCCGTGTAATCTGAAGATTATTTGTTAAGAAGTCTGATAATACCCCCTTTTCCTGATTAGTAATATGCTGTCTTATGACAATCTTAGTATTCTCTTCGTCTTTCTTAGAAAGCTTATCAATGATGTCATTATGTTCGCTGATAAGAATAGAATGTGCTCTTGCATCCTTAACATATTCCAACCTGTATCTGTACATCTGCTCTCTTAAATTATTAATAATCTGAATAAGTCTCTGATTATCTGTCATTGCATATATAATATCATGGAAATTTACATCAGCATCTACAATTGCAACCACATCCTTAGATATAATTGCTGCTTCTGAATCTCTTATTTGCCATCTTAAGCTCTTCGATTCGCTCTGAGTAACATTGCGGCATGCAAGTGTTGCTGCAAGCTCCTCAAAAGTGCTGCTCTTACCTCAAGAACATCTCTCATGTCCTTCTCGGTTATATGGGCAACCTCTGCTCCCTTTCTTGGAATCATTATAACAAGACCCTCCAGCTCAAGCTTTCTGATTGCCTCTCTTATAGGAGTTCTGCTCACTCCAAGCTTATCGGCGAGTTGAATTTCCATAAGCCTTTCACCTGGCTCCATCTCACCACGGAGAATTGCCTGTCTTAAAGTATTAAAAACTACATCTCTTAATGGGAGATAGTCATTAACATCCATCTTAAGTTCACCTTTCATATAAAACCTTGCCTTTCTCTATTACTCTGAATGTGTATTATTTCCATATATATTATGGTGTAAATGTTTCCGTTGTATACACCTGTCTTGCCTCGCCCTTCTGTCTTAAGAACTGACTGACAGGCTATCATTGATTGTTCATCTGGAAATATTCCAAAACTGTCGGTCCGCTGCCACTCATCATGGCATTAATTGGACCATGTTCTATCATATCTTTCTTAATGCTGTCGATGACAGGATACAACGGCACTGTGACTGACTCTAAAACATTTCCCATTCTTGAAGCAACAAGTGCAACATCCTTTAACTTAATAGCCTCAATTATTCCATCTATGTCTGGATGCAGCTTAACATCTGTGTTATCCAGTTTCTCATACACAAGCTTAGTTGATACATTTACCGGAGGCTTTGCTATAAGAATATGACAAAATGGCATATCCGGAAGCCTTGTAAGCTTCTCTCCAATTCCTTCAGCTAATGCTGTTCCTCTCATAAGACAGTATGGAACATCTGCCCCAATCTCAACACCAAGCTTCATAAGCTCTCTCATTGGAACATTAAGTTCCGAAAAGCCTGTTCATTCCAAATAATGCACATGCCGCATCACTTGAACCTCCAGCCATTCCTGCCGCAACCGGAATGAATTTATTAAGATCAACCTCAATTCCTCCATCCAGCTTATACTTATTCTTCATAAGCATAATTGCCTTATAAACAAGATTATTCTCATTCACAGGTAGAAATCCTATATTAGTCTTAATTCTTATCTCTTCCTCCGGAATCCTTTGTCATTATAATACGGTCATACAAACCAACCGTCTGCATTACCATTCTTACATCATGATATCCGTTCTCGCGTCTTCCAATAACATCAAGCCCAAGATTAATCTTGGCTCTTGCCTTTAATCTGATACTTTCCATATATTACCTAACCTTGTATACAAAATCCATTTTCAAAACTATTATATTAAAGATATTGTATGAAATCAAGTACAATATTTAAAATGCACTTTTAAAAAGTTTCATTTTTACGGTACTTATGTGGAGATATCCCCTTTGCTTTCCTGAAAGCATCTCCAAAATAATTACTGTCATTAAAGCCACATTCAAATGCAATATCAGTAATTGATTTGTTTGTTTCAAGCAACAGATTGCAGGCGTTCTGAATTCTTACATTAATAATGTACTCCTTAAATCCAAATCCGGTTGCTGTCTTAAATTTCTTTGAAAGATATGACCTGCTAAGATTAAATTTATCTGCAACATACTCTAAAGACAGATTATCTGCATAATGTTCATATATATATGTGGCAACTTCCTGAATAATCCTGTTATCCACATCAATTTCCTTAATAACATTTTTCCTCATAATTCTTACAGCGGATAATAAACAGCAGAAGTTCAATTAGCCCAACCTTTATAAATGCCGGCGACAGCTCATCAGGAGAATCATTTTCAAATAGCAGTTTGTCAAGCAGAGCAACAACATAATCTCTTCTTTTTTCAGGAATATTAACAACTTCCCAGGCTTCATGCAATTTTCCATAAGTTCTTTACCAGTCTGGTTCTGAATCCATTCAGTTGCATCATTTCTAAAGCTTATAACAATTCTTTTTCATGCATTCCTTTTTCCATTATAAGTTGTCCTGTGAAGACATCCGCTTGGAACAATAACAAGATCACCTTTTCCAAACTTATAAATGTTGTGGTCAATAAAACTTGTACACTCTCCACTCGAAAGATAGAATATCTCATTAAACGGATGCACATGTGCCCCCTACCCCCCTGTACTACAACTGGTATTACTTCTTTTTTATCCTCTTGATATCAAAATCCTTCGACATATCCTGAAACATATAACCACTCCTTATCTCAAACACATTTGCGTCTATTATAGTAATTTTTCTGTATTATAAAGAATATTTTTTCGTTTAATTGTAGAAATCACTGTTTTTTATGCTTATATTATGTATAAAGGATTTTTGAAATGTCAACAAATAATCAGTATTTTGATTATTTTTCTGTATTTAAAGAAACATTTTTAACATATTTATTAAAACAAGGGGGGCTTATCATGGCAAAACCAATAAGTGAAGATAAAAGAAATATGATTCTTAATGGTAATCTCTTTCATGCAATTCTCATGCTTGCAATTCCAGTTATGATCAATAGTTTTATCCAGTCAATGTACAATCTTACAGATACTTTCTGGCTGGGAAGAATAGGTACTGAGAACCAGTCGGCTATCACGCTTGTTTCACCTTTCCAGAATATCCTGATTAATTTCGGTAACGGCATAACAACTGCAGGTGCAATCCTTATATCACAGTACCTCGGTGCAAGAGAGGATGAACAGGCTAATTCAATGGCTAACCACATCTGCCTTACTTCACTTGCATTTTCAGTATTATGCGCACTTATATGCTGGCTTGTCTCTCCGGGACTTGTGAAATGGCTCGGCGCTGAAGGAAGTATATATAAATACGGACTTACATACATAAGAATTGTAGTACTTGATCTGCCTTTTTCTGTTTACCATTAACCTCTTCACATCAGTCAAACAGTCTCAGGGCGACACAGTAAAACCAATGCTTCTTAATATGTTTGGCGTTGTTATTAATCTTATATTAGACCCGTTATTCCTTATGGTTTTCAAAATGGGGTATCGCTGGTGCTGCCCTTGCAACTCTCATTGCCAAAATTCCATGTGCAGTGATTGCACTTATTGTACCTTACAAGACCAGAACAGCTTATAAGAATTAATTTCAGGGGATTTAAGTTTGATAAAAGCAAGATGGGTTCGATTGTAAAAATCGGACTTCCAACAGCAATCGGCGGAAGCACTATGCAGCTTGGTTTCCTTCTTATGACTAAAAATGTTAATGCTTACGGATTTATTGCAACAAGTGCTTATGGTATCGGAAACAAGATAAACAGCATCATTACAATGCCTGCAAATGGTATCGGCTCCGCCATATCAACTATAGTGGGACAAAATATTGGTGCCGGACAGAAAGACAGAGCAGACAAGGCTTACCATTACGCACTCCGTATGGGTGCACTGTTTCTGTTATTCTTTGGTTTGATTCTGTCAAGAAGATTTATATCTCAGGCTATGGTAACATTTTTTTCTCAACTGATGAAAGAGTTATTCCGCTGGCAACAGATTTTCTCTCACTTATGGCATTCTGGTGCTGGAGCAACGCATTTTTACAATGTCACTCAGGGACTTTTTTCAGGGAAGCGGTCACACCATGATAACCATGATTGTCGACGCTTCAAGAATCTGGATATTCCGTCTGCTGACCCTCTGGGTATGTGCCAATGTGCTTAATATGGGGTTGCATCTGTATGGTATGCTGTCGTAATCAGTAATGGAACATCCGCTGCCATACTTTATGGCCTCTACTGGACAGGAATATGGAAGAAATCTACTATTAAAATTGAAAAAAACAGAAGGTTAATTAAAGAAATACATTTACCGATATACACTATAGAAACACTACAATAAAAAGTCCAAGGAGGGATATAATGTCATTAAACGGAGTTAATTCAAATTATCAGGCTTATGAAACAAATACTGTTTCAGGTTCTGATAAAAAAGTTTCAACTAAAGAGATTTCAAAGACTACAGCTTATTCAGGTGTAGCGGCAACTTATGAACATGCTTCACAGTCTGAAGGTTTAGTAGCAGCTGTTAACAAGAAAGCTTCTAACGCTTCTATTGTTGCCCAGTTAAAGGCTGACCAGAAACACGCATGGCTCAGATGCAAAGCCTCGTTACTAAGATGTTCTCTAAACAGGGAATAACTATTGGAACTGCCGATGATATGTGGAAGGCACTTGCTGGCGGTAACTTCACAGCAGACGCTGATACTATTGCACAGGCTAAGGAAGATATTTCTGAAAACGGTTACTGGGGTGTTAAACAGACATCTGAAAAGAATCTTCTCATTTGCACAGGCACTCGCAGGTGATGATGAAGAAAAGATGACTAAGATGAAAGAAGCATTTGAAAAAGGTTTTAAAAAGCCACTAAAACATGGGGCAAGGAACTCCTGATATTTCCCAGAACACAAGAGATGCTGTTCTTAAGAAATTCGACGATTACTTTGCCGGTAAGAATTCATAATCAGACATTTTCAGAGGTACAGACTTTACAGACTGTACCTCTTTTTTATGTCTATGCCTTCACTAGAAGAAGCTTGGTACCCCGTGGTATAATCACAGACTCTGACAGTCCATCAGCACATTTAGGATTACTTGCCTTTATTGAATCTGCTGTTGTATGATACATTTTTAGATACATCCCATAATGTTTTTAGTGCCATCAGCAATATACCCGGTCATTGACGGCATCTTTGACAGAATCACATTTTTTCTTCTGACATATAAGCACTTTTTTATGCCACTATACTCAAAAGTTTCTAAAAAAACAATTACATCCAGTGAAACTGATGATTTAACCTCTATTACACCAGCACTGTTTATTGTGGCTGAAAGCTGCTGTACTGACGGCTTTATGTTGTATTCAAGTGAATCTGGACTGACACCATCAATCTTAACTGTACCTGCAAACGGAATGATTGTATGCACACTGCCAAGCGGCTGACTGTCACTTGAAGTTATGTAAAATACATTTGCACTTACAACACCTTCCGCAACCAGCTCTCCTTCTTTATATGTCACATCGTCAAGCTGCACCGTAGCTGTACAGTTACATATCTGCATAAGGTCAGCATAATTCTCAAGCTGGAGATTACCTGAAACACGGCTTGATACATTATTTCGTACAACAAGGCAACGAAGCTGTGTATCTGCATTCTCTATTTCCATATCATATGAAGGCGAGTATATATCTGCTATAACATCCTTCTTACGCTCCTCATATGCTTTTACATCCATATCAAGAACCACTTCAACTGCAATATCGCGGTTTTCACCATCTAAGTCGGGCCGCTCCTCAACTGTCTTTCCAATTATCTGAAAATTAACATATGGAATCATATCTGCATTGCAGCCACTTATATCCAGACTTCCTTCAAATGATGCTGTTGTCTCGTACCATTGCACATTTCCTGTTTCTCCATTTCCTATATACATTACAAATATATCTAAATCACCAGCAAGCTTAAGTCCATCATCTGCAAGCCTTGTATTCAGATTTCTTACATCTACATCATCCCAGATTATTTCTTGTATCTCTGGTTTTCCTGCCGGAAGTGATACATTTTCTCTTATTCTGAAATTATCACGCTGATTAACTGCAAGCTGCACAAATTCAATTCTTCCTTTAACTGCTGAATGTCCGTATTCTCCGTCTCATCCACACCCGTTATCATCTGTATATCCTGCAGACTCTCGCATATAAGTTTAAGGGTAACTATCGCCTTAACACTTATTTTTCTTGAATTAATTGCTTTAATACTAAGATCTTCTATTGATGCCTGACATGTAACATAATCACCTGTACAGTCACCCGAAAGATTGACATTTTCAGAAAAACTCATTTTTTTCCTGTCATCTTTACCGGCTGCATTCTTTCTGAGTCAGATGATGCACCTATATAAAAAAGTGAAAATTTTAATTCCCCCATCAACTGCAGCTTTTTTATCCTTATTTACTTTTACACTGTCGGTCTGGACATTTCCCCATTCTTTCACTATAAGTTCAATATCATCTTTTGTGTCCGGCACATTAAAATCATCATCAAGCGTAATCTGTGCCACTGTATTACATTTCAAACGATATTCATGAATATTTTTCTGTTCTGAGTCTCACAAACTGACCTCCTATACATTCTACATTTTAAAAACAACGCTTTCTTCACGTCTCTCCATCTTAAGCACTATTACCGGATATGTGTCAACCTCATTTACAGCTTCCCCCGCTGCCGGACCTATCAGATTAAGATCAATGTACAGTGCATTATCTCCTGTGTATACATCATTTACCTTAATTGAATATCCACTTGTTTCCCTTGTTCCATAACCGGCCACAACATATGTATAATCCTTAGTCGTATATGTAAGCCTCATCACTTTATCTTTTTTGCTTTCAATAAGCTTCTTAAGCTCTTCCGGCAGGTCTGCATTTTCAACCACTGTATAATCAACACTGGTCTTATTATCTGGCTCTTTGCTGCCAGAACACCCTGTCATGGCACACGCAGGCATAATTATCAACAATGCCAACACAAATGTCATGATTTTTCCCCATAATTTTCCACACATAAAAAACACCCCCACAATAAGACCTAATTAATCTTATGTGGAGGTATTGAAAATATTCATATAAAGTTATTGTTTATGTTTATGTTCATTCACCATATGAACAGGCACGCTCCCAGTGTCCGTCTATGGCTTATGCTTTCAGCATTCCTGCGCTTAGCAGGAGTAAATGCCGCTATCTACAGAGTTTATTACAGTATGCGAAAGCAAAACGCACTTCGTTTGAACGAGCTTTCGCACACTGAACTTATGTATATAGCGACATTAACTCCTACACAGCTCGTCATAATTCAAGCATAAGCCATAGACGGACACTGGGAGCTGATTGTACATATTCCGAATGAGCGTAAATAATAGATAGTAAGATTTTTTAAACCTTACACAGCGTATCCCTTACTCTTTATAACTTCTATTACCTGATCTACATACTTCTCGCACTCTTCTGTGCTTCCTGCCTCAACCATTACACGGACAACAGGCTCTGTTCCGCTTTCGCGTACGAGGATTCTTCCATCTGCGCCAAGTGCATTGGCAACTGCTTCAACTGCAGCCTTAACATCTGCATCATCCTGTGCCTGTGTCTTATCTGTAACCCTGATGTTCTTAAGAACCTGTGGATATATAACAAGTGGTGCTGCAAGCTCTGACAATGTCTTCTTCTTTGCAAGCATAACCTCCATCATCTTAAGGGCTGTGATTATTCCATCACCTGTTGTTGCATATTTGCTGAATATGATGTGTCCTGACTGCTCTCCACCTATACGGTAGCCGTTCTCTGACATACACTCATATACATACTTATCGCCAACCTTAGTCTTTTCGTACTGAATTCCTACTGCATCAAATGCTTTGTAAAGTCGAAGTTAGACATTACTGTTGTTACAACCTTGTTTCCGACAAGCTTATCTCTGTCCTTCATATAACATCCATAGATATAGAGAATATGGTCTCCTGTTATAACATCGCCATTCTCATCTACACAAAGACATCTGTCAGCATCACCATCGAAAGCAAAGCCTGCATCAAGATGCTCTCTTCTTACTAAATCCTGAAGTCCTTCAATATGTGTAGAACCGCAGTTTGCATTAATATTAGTTCCGTCCGGAGCAGCATTTATAACATATGTCTTGGCTCCAAGTGCATCAAACACAGCTTTTAGCCAGTGTCCATGCATTTCCGTTAGATGCATCAAGACCTCTACGCATTCCCTTAAATGAATATATGGCAAGACTCATAAGATATCCCATATATCTGTTACGACCTGCTGTGTAATCAACTGTACATCCAATGTTTTCTCGTGTTGCGTATGGAATTTCTCCAAGCTCACCATCAAGGTACTTCTCGATTTCAGCGATAACATCCTCTTTCATCTTCTCACCTGCAGCACATTAATAAGCTTAATTCCATTGTCATAGAAAGGATTGTGACTTGCAGAAATCATAATTCCGCAATCAAAATCTTCTGTTCTTGCAACATAAGAAACACTTGGTGTAGTTGTAACATGAAGAAGATACGCGTCTGCTCCTGATGCTGTAAGACCGGCTACCAAAGAATACTCAAACATATAACTGCTTCTTCTTGTATCCTTACCAATAACAATCTTTGCCTTACCATTCTCATGGTTTTTTTCCATAATACCAGCCTAAGAATCTTCCCACCTTAAATGCATGGTCAACTGTAAGAGTTACATTTGCTTCTCCTCTGAATCCGTCTGTTCCAAAAATACTTACCCATAATCTACTCCTTAATCATCATATCCGTTAGGATTATTCTTCTGCCATCTCCATGAATCAGCACACATAGTCTTTAAATCACGCTCTGCTTTCCAGTGCTCTCTCTCTGCCTTACCTGCGTCACAGTAGCATGTTGCGATATCCCTGGTCTTCTTCTTGCCTTAATTACATATGGTATATGTATTCCTGTAGCAGCCTCAAAATTCTTTTTACTATATCAAGTACTGAATATCCATTACCTGTTCCAAGATTATATATTACAATTCCCGGATTATCGTTGAGCTTTTTTCTATGGCCTTAACATGTCCAAGTGCAAGGTCAACAACATGAATATAATCTCTTACTCCTGTTCCATCATGAGTATCATAATCATTACCAAATACCCCAAGTTCCTTTAACTTTCCAACAGCAACCTGTGTTATATATGGCATAAGATTATTAGGAACTCCGTTAGATTCTCTCCTATTGTTCCGCTCTCATGTGCTCCAATTGGGTTAAAGTATCTTAAAAGAATTACATTCCATTCCGGGTCAGCCTTCTGGATATCTGTAAGAATCTCCTCAAGCATTCCCTTAGTTTTTGCCATAAGGATTAGTAATCTCGCCCTTAGGGCATTCCTCTGTAATAGGAACAAATGCAGGATCTCCATAAACTGTAGCTGAAGATGAGAATATAATATTCTTGACACCATGATTTCTCATAACGTCAAAAAGTGTAAGTGAACCGGATATATTATTCATATAATACTCAAGTGGCTTTGCTACTGACTCACCTACAGCCTTAAGTCCAGCAAAATGTATAACACTGTCTATACTTTCCTTCTCAAATATCTCATTTAATGCTGCAGCGTCATTGATATCTGCCTCATAAAATGTAACTTCCTTTCCTGTAATCTTCTCGACTCTTTCTAAAGACTTTCTGCTTGAATTAACAAGATTATCAACAACTACAACATCATAACCTGCATTCTGAAGTTCTACTACTGTGTGGCTTCCAATAAAGCCTGCACCGCCTGTAACTAATATTGCCATTGTTATCTCCCTTTATGTTCTATACTAATATAGCCACAAAAACTTCATATAACATCTCGTTCTGTGGCTTATTATATGTCTTATGTTACGATATTATTTGTCGCCTTTCATCATACGCTCAGTTGACCATATTTCAACCTCGTACCTGTTGCTCTTATTATATCTCTTTCTAAGGTTCTTGAGCTGCTTTTAAGTACTCTAACGTAACCTTTCCTGAAAGCTTTTGATTCACCTTCAGTTCTCTGCTGGAATTTGTATGGAATCTCTACAACCTTGCTATATGTACCCATTGCAAGAACCTCAACCATAATTTTCCATCCAATTGGCTGAAGGTCAGCATTCTCAATAACTTCTCTTCTGAACATAAAGAGTCCGCTTGTAGGATCTGATATCTTTCTAAGGCAAGGCAACATAACCTGTCCTATCTTTCTTGCTGTTCCAGATACGAACTTTCTGTACCAGTTAAGTCCGCCATCATCTCCACCTGGAATAAGCCGGCTAGGTATACAGAAGTCTGCACCACTTTCCATAGCCCTATACATATATTTAAGAACGATTGGTGGGTGCTGTAAATCAGCATCCATACATGCCATATATTCGCCCTTTGCAAGCTTAAAACCATCAAGAACAGCAGTTGCTAATCCTGTACCATTCTTTCTATGTTCCATTCTCACCTGTGGATATTCCTTAGCAACTTCCATAATCACATCAGGTGTATTGTCCTTACTGTCATCAACAAAGACAATTTCATAATCAACACCCCTTCTTCAAAGCAACATCAATCTGTGCTACAAGATTTCTGATGTTCTTGCTTTCATTAAATGTTGGTATTACTACTGATAACATTATCATACTCTCCTTTAAAAAGAATTCTCTCGTCATTATACATCAATATACAACAAAGTAAAACATTTTTTATACTCTGGTAACAACCATGGTTGCCTGTCCCTTAATTATTATTGAACGAAGACCTGCGCTTACAAAGAAACTGTCACCTGCTTTAAACTCCATAGTCTTTTTCATAATCATCAGTTTCAATAGTTCCTGAGCCATTAATGAAAAGTACAGAAACAAAAGGATGCCTCATCAACAGTAATCTTTGCCTCGTCATTGACATCATACTTTATATACTTCAAAGTATTTGCACTGGACAAGTCTTTCTTCTGTGAAATGTTCATTTCTTGCAATAACAACCTCTGTCTTATTGTCCTTGATATATTTATGGTTATCAACAACATCAAGTGCTTTCTTAACATGAAGTTCTCTTGGATTACCGAACTTGTCCCTTCTGTCATAATCATACATACGGTAGGTACAGTTAGAATTCTGCTGTATCTCACATATGAATACACCTGCGCCTATTGCATGGATTGTTCCTGCCTTAACCATAACAACATCGCCTGCTTTAACCTCTATCTTATTAAGTATGTCTGTGATTGTATTATTATTAATTCTCTCAAGAATTTCTTCCTTAGATGCGTCTCTTGAAAGCCCACAGTACAGATATGATCCCGGTTCACTGTCAACAACATACCACATCTCATTCTTGCCATACTCACCTTCATTTTCAAGTGCATATTCATCAGCAATACGTAACTGAACGCAGCGGGCTACCGAT